>ERZ506805.89-NODE-89-length-38400-cov-8.54599_pt1 | contig 38400 bp, 47 predicted proteins | sample MGYA00513183_ERZ506805 | MGnify/ENA metagenome assembly ERZ506805
TGATTGATGCCATCGTTGCGGAAGTGATGGAGTTGCAGGATCAGGAAAACACCACGCTCCCATTGCTGGAAAAGCAGATGCGCGAGGTGGAGAACGGCATTGAGAATATGCTGAACGCTATCCAAGCGGGTGTGCTGACCAACTCCACCAAATCGCGTTTGGAAAAGCTGGAAGCCCAGCAGAAAGAACTTGAGATTCGGATTGCCGAAGAAAAAATCGCTCGGCCTCGGTTGAGTGAAAATCAGGTTCGGTTCTGGCTGACCCGGTTCCGCAAGCTCGACCCGAACGTGAAAAGCCACCGGGAGACGCTTATCAACACGTTCGTGAACGCTGTTTATCTTTATGATGAAAAAGTTTTGATTACATTCAACTACAAAGACGGCACAAAAACCATCACTTTCGATGAAATCGCCGCCAAAGATGCCCCAGAGGGCAATGGTTCGGATTTAGGTTGCTTCGCTCCACCAAGATAAAACACCTAGAGACGTAAGTTTCTGGGTGCTTTTCTTTTGCTGTAACCCACAGTTAAACCCACTTTTGCGGGAAACTATGCGAAAATCAGCAAAAATAGGCTGCCACGCATCACACTCGCATGGCAGCCTTTTCGTTACCCTCTCACCACGACATTGTAAAGCATCTCTAGGAACTGCACCGCGCTGGGTGCACCGGTCAGTGGGTAGCCAGCCAGTTGCTGAACGCCCTCGGGGTTCAGCGCCCAGGCTTTCTCTGCTGCACGCCGGACGGCACTTTGAATGGCGGACCACTTGCAGTGCCGCTGTTTTGAGATGGGGGTATAGATCTCCTTCTGTACGGCTTCCAGCCGGTCCTCCTGCTCACAGATCAGAGCCACGCAGTCACAGAGAACACGGTAATTCTTTGAGCTCCGGGTGATTCCCAGTGGCCGGAGGATTTGATCCAGCTGGGCAGGGGAGTCCGAAATTTTCACGTCGGGCATAGTTTACACATCCTTTCTATCCAACTTTAACCGGAAAATGTCAGAATGTGCCGGATAATGCGGAATGCGTCGGAATATGCCGAAATATGCCAAAAGAAAACAGCCCCGAGGAACCATCAGGCTCCCCGGGGCTGCTGCTATGTACTCTTACTTGATCTTCCCCTGCATCTGATCCAGCAACTCATCGGCGCGGATGGCCTCGGGAGTAAAGCTGTTATTCTCCCACCATGCCCAGATGGCGGCAGCGGTGGTCAGGCCAGCCGTCACCCACTGCTCTACGCTGGCGCTGTCGATGGGCAGCACCGGCTTGCCTGCTGCACTCAGCAGCTGATTGACGAGGGCCAGTGCCAGCACAACAGTGCGGGCGATGGTCGCGGCGGGGATGGCGGGGGTGTTGTTCCCAGTGATGTGTGCGTTCATATTGTCAGTTCCTTTCTTCAGTCGTGGATGGGTAAAGCGCAGGCTCTCTTGTACAATTCCGTACCGGTGCCGTTGCCGCCCATCACATGATAGGTCTTGTAGAGGTAATTCAGGTTGCGCAGGCCGTCGCGGGTGATGTACCCCAGCTCCATAAAACGGTAGCACTCGGTATAGATGCGGTCGTGCAGCAGGGCCAGCACCGCGTCCCACAGGGCCTTGATCTTGGGGATGGCGGCAAGGATCGCGCCGCCGATCAGAGCACAGAGCCACCCGGCCCAATACTCCGTGATAAACTGCCACATCGGTCTCACCCCTCCTCATCATCTTCCCACGCCTGCTGGATGCGCTGTCCGTTGTGACACACCGCATCCAGAACGGCATCTGCTTGGATATTGGATGCCAGCAGGGCCTTGTCCTGGGTACTCATGTTGTAGTACCCCGTGAACACCTCACCATCTGCCAGAGGCGCTGCTACGGTGATGCGGTCGATCTTGTGCTCTTCCAGTGTAGCTAGAACCTCTGAGAGCCAGGGTGCGTATGGTGCATCTGAAATCAGATAACTTGCCATCGGTCTCACCACCTGACCTGCCCCAGCCCGGCCCGCTGGATGATGGCGGCGTAGTCCTTATACGCATGGCTCAGGTCTACCGGGCCGCTCACGCCGTGGATTTTGCCGCTGCTTGTGTACTGCCACATGCCGTGGCGGCGGGTGGGGCGCTTGCCGCGGTAGTCCGCGATCCACAGATCGTAAGCAGCGAGGGCTGCCATGTCGAGGGCGGTATCCGCGAAATTGGTGTAGGTGTACACCATTGCATACAGCCCCCACGCTTCTAGTTGGGCAGCGGCTTCGGCCACGCGGGCGGACAGCTTTGCGGGGGCCATGGAGCGCAGGCGGGGGTCCTCCACATCGATGGCAAGGGGCAGCTGGAACGTTTTGCCCCGGAGAGCTGTTTTGAGGGCGGCCAGCTCCTCCTCCGTCTGCCGCTGCGTGACCGCACAGGTGTAGTAATAGCCGCCCACGGGCAGGCCCAGCCGGGCACACTCGGCGTAGTTGCGGGCGAAGGCCGGGTCAACGTAGGGCTTGCCGCCCTTGCTGCCCAGCACCCGCAGCATCACGCCGTCGATTTTGCCGCTGCGCTTCACCGCGTCCCAGTCGATGCTCCCCTGCCAGCGGGAGACATCCATAATTTCAGCCATAGCGTCCTCCTTACTGTGTGATTTCCTCAAAGCCGCTCTTGATAAGAATCGCCTTGACCTTCTCCTTCAGCAAGCGGGGGCAGCGCTCATACAGAGCCTTTGCCTCCTCCATAGTCTCAGCAGACATGATTTCCTGTGCCCATAACGTAGCCATCATAAATACTACCATCCTTTCGATTTTTTGTGTGATTTTACGCATAGACAGTCTCGCTCATTTCCAGCAAGCACTGTTTCAGCATCTCGTTTTCGTTTTTCAGGGCTTCCAGTGTCTCCGGCATCTGCGCCATCTTGGTCTCATGCTCCTGCTGCCGGGCCTGTTCGTCCAGTTCGTCCTGCGTGTACTTGATATACCGCTGGATTGGCACTGTCTCATCCCAGGCGGGCTTCGGTTCAACACCGGGAACATCGATAACCTCTTCTACAATGGTGCTGCCATTGGCAAGATGTTCGATAGGGACGTAATGGCTGACCTGCTGAACCCCAGCAATCGCGTCATGGTGCACGATCTCCACATCATCCACCAGCCGTCCCAGTGTCAGGTCGGGTTCACCGGTCAACTCAACGCCGTTTTCATCAATAATTTTCATATTCATCACCCGATTCTTCTCCACATATTTACTGCGTAATAACTGTTTAAGATGCTGAAAGATTGCCCACTACCTACGGAACCAAGGGTCCCGGTGTGGCCGTGTGCACCTGCTGCCGAAGTGGTAACAGCGACCGTGTCGCCCTTGCAGTTTGAGCTTTCATAAACACGGCCCTCACCCTCTCCCCGAATGACAGCCTGAATCGTATGGGTATGCCCACCATTTTTAGATGTGCTTCCCGTGTGGGAGTGAGATGGGAGCTGCGATACCGCGAGGCTGGTATTGACGGCTCCGCCTGTGCTTCCTACGGAAAAGGTGTCGCCAGCAGCAAAAAGTAATCGGTCTTTCAGCTTCAGCCATGTGGTGTCAGCATAGATTTCTGCCGGGCTGGTATCAGAACTCATCTCAAGAACGAAGTCTACAGGGGGAACCCACGCCGTGTCTTCGCTTCTGACCAATGCGCCTATCATAAAGTCCTCCTATCCTATCCGTTCCCACATAAAAACTGTGGAATATGGATTTAAAATACTGAAGGATTGTCCGCCTCCAGAAGATCCAACAGTCACGGTATGCGTATGCTCCCCCGCATAAGATGTCGTAACGGTCTTTTCTTTTACAACGTTTCCTTCCTTGTAGAGATAATAGCTGTCCCCGCCAATTGCGCCTGTCGAGGCTGTATGGGTGTGTGCTCCATCGCTCGAGGTACTGCCATTATGGGAATGCCCGGGAATCTGAGCCGTTGTCAAAGTCACCTCCCGAGATCCTCCGGTAGCCCCTAACGAAAAGGTCTTCCCTGCCGCCATGATGGCCCTGTCCTTGATTCGACTCCACGATGTGTGCTCATAGATTTCTGCCGGGCTGGCAGAGCTATAGCTTTTCCATACAAAACCTATCGGAGGAACCCACTTGGAACATCTAAGTCCATGTACATTTCCAATCGCCATTGTAGCCTCCGTTTCATGCAATGCGCCGCCAGATGTATTTGACGGCATAGGGGTTAAGGGTGCTGAATGGACTGTTTCCACCGGTTGAGCCGCAACTGATTGTGTGAGTGTGCGATCCATTGCTGCTAGTGGTATTGGTCTTATCATAGGGATACCACCAGTAAGAATTGGAAGCGTAGACGGTCTTTTTTCCTTGTGCGCACGATATGGTGTGGGTATGCGCACCAACGCCCGTAATAGTAACGGTGTGGGTATGCGCAGGCATTTCTTCGGTGGTGAGAGTGTGAGAAAAACTGCCACCTGTGCTGCCCAGTGAATAGCTCCCGCCTGCACCGATGAGAAAACAATCTTTGATCTGCGTCCAGCTGGTGCCATCATATAGCTCTGCCGGGCTGGTAGGGCTTCCTGTGGTGATGATCATGCCCACGGGCGGCACCCATGTTTTTCTTGGTGCACTTACAGCTCCAAGCGCCATGACTCACCCCTCCTTACACCGGGTTCTTGTTGGTCAGCAGAAGCCGCAGGCTGATATCTGCTGTGGGAACCTTTTCGGCATAGAACCGGCAGAAGCCCACATCGGTACTGCAAATCGAGCCAAGGCCAGCTTTCTGGGCCACGACCACGCTCTCGAGGCTGATCGTTGCACTGGGTTCCAGCGCTGCGGTACATCCGCTGACGGTCGCATCACACTGGTAGGCCCAGCCCGCGTTCTTAGCGGCTGTGTCAGAAGTGGCTTTCCAGCTGGCAGCGGCAAGGGCGATATCGTAGGCCTTGATAATGCTTGCAAAAGCCTTTCCGACCGCTGCCGCGTCCGCAGGAGCGTTTTCTGTGTTCAGGGTCTTGTCCGTTCCGGCCCGTGTTCCGGCAAGCTCTGCAGCATCCTCTGCGGCCTTCTGAGCCTTTTCTGCGGCCTGACGGCTGGCGGATGCTTCACCCGCGCTGGTAGATGCCTCACCGGCCTTGGTGGAGGCGGTGGAAGCGCTTCCCGCAGCAGCGGTGGCCTGCTGGGTGGCAGTGTTTGCCGCAGCGGTGGCCGTCTTGGTGGAGGCCGCCACGTCGTTCAGGGCCGCGGTGCGGGCCTGTGTGATGTCCTGCAAGGCGGTGGTGTGCTCCGTCTCCGTGTCCTGCAGGGCCTGCTTGGCGGCGGTCTCACTGGTCTTGGCTGCCTTCTCGCTGGCGGCGGACTTGGTCTCGCTGCTCTTGGCCGCCTCCGCGCTGTCCTTGGCGGCAGCGGCACTGCTGGTAGCTTTCTCCTCCAGTGCGTTGATGCGCTCCTTGGCAGCTGCCAGCAGCTCGTCGGTGGGGATGCCGGTCACACCGTCCCGCACGATGCCGCAGAGTGCCTCGTCCAGCCGGGTGTCAGTGATCTGGCCCGTAGAGATGCTGGTGGAGCCTGCCGGGCGGGTGATCTCGGCAAGGCAGAGGTCGTAGATCAGCTCGGTGCGGGAGATGGCGGGGGCCGTGGGTGCGCTGGATGCCGTGCCCTGCAGCACCTGCAGGCTGGCGGCTCTGGCACCGGCATCATAGCGCATGACGATGCGGTCGATGCGGGGGAGAGACGGGTCGGCCAGCGGCATGGTCAGGGTGTCGGCCTCCCGCTTGGTGATGGAGTAGCCGGTGAATCGGCTGGGGTGCACCCAGCCACGGCCCGCCCCCACGGTGACCTTCAGCCCGCCTGCGGCTGTCACCGGGAAGTCCTCAGCTCCGCTAAACACACCCGAGGTGAGGCCCGCAAGGTAGGCCGCCACGTCTGCGGCATCGAAGTCGTAGCCGTTGGCGGGATATACAACGATTTTGCTCAAAAGATCATCTCCTTACAGCTTGCGCCAGACCGGCGTACCCAGCCGCACGGTGCGGGTGGTGCTGTCGCTCTGGCTTTGGGTGATGACATCGGCCACCCGGACGGTGGCCTTGTAGCCCAGCTCCGGGATGGTGCAGTAGGCCACATCCCCGGGGGAAAGGCCCTCAGCATCGATGGTCAGCTCAATGGAGCCGGTACGGAGCTGCTCCAGCAGTTTATTCGTGCCCCGGGCCATGAGCCGCTCGAGGTAGGCTTGGCTTTTGGTGGTCTCGCCCTTTTCCTCGTCCGGCTGCACGTCCCGGGCATCCACATACAGCTCCCGCCGGTCGGCACCGGTGGCATCCGTCAGGCCCACGGTGACGGTGGCCCGGGCATCGCCCTCGCCAGCACCCTGGACGATGGCAACGTTGGCGTAGTCGCTGTCGCCAAAGGCCCACGCGGCCTGCTGAAGGTTGCCCCACTTGGTGGAAAAACGGTTGTTTGGGTCAGCGGTGGGTCGGTAGACCTCGAACAGTAGTTTTTTGTCTGCGTTCTTGCCTGCCAGCCGCACCCGGAAGCCCAGGTCGCAGGCCGCGCCGATGGTCATCAGGTAGTCCATGATGCTGCCGCCGGAGGTCTGTGCAGTGTAGGTGGTGTCGAAGCCCACAGCAGCACCCAGCTCCAGCTTGGGCCACGGCTGCATTGCGCTGACCAGTCTGCGCATGGCGGCTTCGGCGTTCTCGTTCTTCACGATGCTGGTACAGGCCCGCTTGGTGAAGATCCACGTCCCCGGGAAGCCGGTGACCACCAGAGTGCTGTCCTGGTTCTCGTTGCTCCGGTGGCAGATGCGCATGGGTATGTCGCTGTCACTGCGGCGCAGCCAGCGGCCCTCCCGGAGCAGGGACAGGTTCTCCTCGGTGGGGCGCACCTCCAACGTGAACTCGCCCTCGGTGTTGTAGGGCTCGTCCCAGTAAAGGCTTACCCACACCTCCACCCGGCCCAGCCGGGCGAGGGTCAGTTCATCCAAAACATCCAGTGTCACGAGATCACCTCCGGCAGAATACCGCTCACCATGAGATAAAAGCGCACCGTCACCTGCAGGCTGGTCTCGCCGCTGTCGGCGGTGGCCTTGAGCAAGTTGTCCCCCGGAGCCAGCTCCAGCAGGTCAGAATCTTCATCCAGCAGGGAGAAGATGTTCTCCTCCGTGCCGTCCTCCGTCCGCTTGACGGCCAGCTTGTCGGTGGTGGTGCGGTAGATCTCGATGACCTGCCCGGGGGTCAGGGTGGTCAGGATGCGGATGCTCTGGCCCGTGATGATGTTCAGCACGGTGGGGTTGACCACAGCGCCGTCGCTCTTGAGGGTGGCCGTAAAGGGCACCGCCAGCGCCCCGGGGTTATAGGCATTCAGCCAGCCGACGGAGGTGCGCACGCCGAACCGGTGGGGCTTGGAGTAATTCACCGGCAGCCTGAAGCTGGGCACAAAGCCGTTGATGCAGAAGCTCTGGGCGGTCAGGTCGTACCAGAAGGGTTTCGGGCAGAAGAGCATGACATCTAGCACCGGGTAGGGGTGGATGCTCTTTGTGTAGGGGGTCTTGGAAAGCACAAAACGGCAGAAGAATCTATCCTCGAAATACATTGTGCCGCTGGTGAAGTAGGGCAGCTTTTCCAGCAGTAGTTCCGCATCCGCATCGCCGTGGGAGCTGTGGCAGTGGATGATGAGCTCACGGCTCACCCCGGCCACGCTCTGGCGCTCCACGCTCACGCCCACCTGGTTCACGCCCTGAGCGGTCTGCACGTCCACGTCCACGCCGTTGATGGGGTCGAGGGAGTAGGGCGTGCCGTAGGCCCACCCGATGTCAAGAGTGGCCCCGGCATCCGTGACCAGCTGCAAATGGTCTTTTCTGAACGGCATCTCGGTGCCCTCCTTTCATCGTTTCTGGGCCTTGGCCCGGTCGGCTTCCCAGCGTGCTTCCCGCTGGAGGTCTGCCGCCGTCTGGGCCTTGGAGTAGATGTTTTGGGTGATGTGGGTGTCGCCCTCCCGGTGGTAGTTGTTGGCGGCCGCGGCCACCTGTGCTGTGCCGGAAGCGGCAACAGACCGGCTGATGGCCATGTTGTCAGACAGCACCAGAGAATTGGCTTGCCGCACCATCTCGGCCAACTTGCTGTTTGCGGCCAGCAGGGCCTCGGTGTTGGCCTCCACAGCGTCGGTCAGGTCTTTGTCCGGGGTGGGGGCCGTCGGCGTGGCGGAGCTGCTGGCCTTGATGTCATCCAGACTGCGCTCCACCTTTGTTTGGATGCCATCCACATAGGTGGTCACAGTCTTGTAGGAGCGCTCCACGCCGTCCACCAGCTTTGTGCCCGCCTCGGTGACGGTCTTGGTCACCCGCTGGGTGATCTTGCCGGTCTCGTCCTGCAGCTTTTCGGTGAGCACTTTGGTGGTCACGGTGCTGCCGTCTGCATTGGTGGTCTTGCTGGTGTCGGTCATGCTCTCAATGACCTTCTGGGAGTTGGTGGAAGTGCCGGAGCTGCTGGGGTTGTTGGCAGCTTCCTGCTGCTTTTTTCGCTCGGCCTGCCGGGCCTTGCGGTCAGCGGCGATTTTGTTGGCGTAGTCCCAGGCCGGGTTGCTGATGTAGTCTATGGTGCCGCCATAGAGCCACGCGACACTGTTATACGCGCCGATGAGGCCGTTGATGAGGATGATAAAGCCCTCGATGCCCGCCGCCACGATGCGCATCAGGCCCTCGAAGATGTAGCTCATAAAGTCCTCAACGCCCGCCCAGATGCTCTGGAAGCCGTTGGCGACCTCTTTGTTTTTGTCGCTGAAGTTCAGCAGCGCACCCACCAGCATCCCGATGAGGGAGATGACGAAGAGGATGGGGTTTGCGTCCATGGCGGTGTTCAGGGCGATCTGGCTCGTGGTTGCGCTGGCTGCGGCGGGCACGAACTGCGCCACCAGACCCATGGCCATTTGGCTCAGGTTCCCGAACACGCCGGAAAGGGCGCTGCCCAGCTGGTTCAGGGCCCCCATGGCTACGGCCTGAATTTGGCTCTGCTGCTCCTTGGTGCAGGCCTGCCAGAAATAGCTGGCCGCCCACAGGCCCAGGCTCTCGAGGTCGCCATCCTTGAGGGCCGTTGCCAGCGTCTCGATGGCCCCCAGCGCATCCGTCTGGATGTCGGCCTGGATCTGTTCCCAGCCCTCGGTGAGCTTGGTGCGGAACTGCTCTGTGATGGTGGCCCCTACGGTGGCAAAATCCGGGCCGTAGTCGCTGAGGGTCTGGGCGATGTTCTGGATGGCCTGCTCTGCCGCTGGGGCCCCGGTGTTGATGCCATTGACAAGGCCCTGCGTGACGTTCTCGCCGATCTCAGTGAACACCTTCGAGGGCGAGTGGATGCCCAGCACGTTCTTGACGGTGTTCACCATGCCGTTGACTTTGCCCTTGACTGTGGACACCAGCGTGTCCCACATCCCGGTGATGCCGTTCAGCAGGCCGTTGACGATGTTCTCGCCGATGTGCCCCCACTCATCCATACTGCCGTCCCACGCGCCGGTCAGCTTGGCGATGCAGGCAAGGGCGGCTTCGCCCAGATTCTCAATGCTGCGGAGAATGCCGTCCACCAGTGTGGTCAGAAGGGCCGCACCACAGTTCAGAAGGTCGGGCAGATGGGAGATCAGCGCGGCAGAGAACTTTGCAATCAATTCCGCTGCTGCTGTGATCAGCTGGGGCAGGTTGTCGGTGATGCCGATGATGAGCTGTTCCAGCATCTGGATGCCGGCATCGAAGATCTCGTCCTGATGGTCAGCCAGATACTGCACCAGCTTGGTGATGACCTGAGTTGCTGCCGATGCCAGCCCGGGAATCTTCTGAACAACACCTGCGGTCAGATTTTCCAGAATGCCGCTGGCTGCGTCCAGCATGGCCGCCGGGCCGCCCTCATTCAGAGCACTCGTCAGGGTATTCAGGCAGTCGGTGCCCCAGTTGGCGGCTTCCTTCAGGCCCGGCTCCATGGCCTCGAACAGGTCGATGCTCAGGTTCTCTGCCGTGGTCTGGAGGCTTTCCATGCTGTGCTGGAAGGTGTCCGTCATGGTCTGGTAGGCGGTGTCGGTCGCTCCGGCACTGTCCACCATCTGGGCCAGCACGCCGTTGAATTTGTCCGCGCCGCCGGACACCAGGGAAAGGGCTCCCGTGCCAGCTTCTACGCTGGACCACAGACCGGCAAAGGCGGTGCCATCATCGCCCACGCTGTCATACAGAACTTGCAGCACATCGCCCAGGCTCTTGCCGTCAGCACTCAGCTGGGCAAAGCTCTTGCCGGTCTGCTGCTGTAAAATCTTGCCTACGGTCGAGCCGGTGTCTCCCAGCTCGTTCAGCATGGATTTTGTGTAAGTGGTCGCCTCGGCAGTGGCGATACCGTTGGCGGTCATCACGGCCAGACCACTGGACAGGTTTTCTACGCTGACGTTGTAAGCAGCAGCCAGCGGGATGACACGGCCCATGCTGGAAGAAAGTTCGTCTACGCTGGTCTTGCCAAGGTTCTGCGTGGTCAGCAGCACATCCGAAACGTGGGTCGCCTGGTCGGCGCTCAAGCCGTAGGCGTTCAGGGCAGTGGTCAGGATATCCACGGCGGAGGTCGTGGAGGTAAAACCGGCGGTTGCCAGTTTCGCTGCCTGGCCTGCAAATTCCACAGCGTTGGCCGTGTCCTGCCCGGCGCTGATGGCCTGGTAGGTAGCCTCGGCAATATCCGTGGCCGCAATGCCCATGGTGTTGGACATGTCCGTGATCTGACTGCCCAGCTTCTGGATCGAAAGCTTGCCAAGATCGGCGATGGTCCCGACTTTGGCAAGCGATGTCTCGTAGATGGAGCCGTTCCGGATCGCGCTCTGGGCAAGATTCGTCAGCTGGCTGCTGGCCGTCTTTACCAGGTCTGCGATCAGCGTTCCGGCGGCGACGGTCATGCTGCTGACACCCTGCGTGAAGCCGCTGGTGTCCAACTTGGTGTTGCCGGTAACGCTAAAATCAAATGCCACTGTGTCCACCTCTCAATCGGAGCGCGGGCACAGGGGCACAGGCTGCTATAACTTGATTTCTACCTCCCGCTTGCATGCGGGGTTTTTGCATTTTACCCACAAACCGTGGGCGTAGGCCTCGGGAGCCGCCCACACTGGCAGCGCTCTGCCGCAGAAGGGGCAGGGCACCGGGGCGCGGGAATCAGCCGAAGCGGTCGAGGAAAGCGTCCTCGTGCTCTTGCAGGGTTTCGTTCCGCTTCACCCCCTTCAGCCCACCCGGCAGGGCAAAGCGCTCTTTCAGGGTCTCGTAGTAGTCCCGGTCGGCCCTGTCCATGCCGGAGGTGTCCTTCCCCCGGATCTCCACGATCTTGCCCAGCGGCGTTTCCGGCGGCAGGGCGTGCAGCAGTGCTTTGAAGCGCCACCAGTGTACCTTGTCGGCGGTCAGGTCGATGCCGTAGGCCTGCTGAAAGGCCCCCACGATGTAGTCGGAATCGCACCGGTAGTCCAGCACGGGCTCGTCCTGTAGGTCGCTGCTGCTGCCAGTCCCGGTGCGCTCCTCGTCCTCGGGGCCACCGCCCTGGCAGAAACGCACCAGAGATTCAAAGGCTTCCGGATATTGCGCCACCGGAATCGGCTCCACAAAGAAGAGCGGGATGGCCGATGCAATCAGCCGGGCGCTGTCCTCGTTGGTTTTGACGCGGCGGGTGCGGATCAGCAGCCAGACCATGGGCCGGAAGTCAGGGTCGATGGCACGGCCCTCCCACTCGGTGGGCAGGGTGTCCGTCAGCAGGTCATGCATTGTCCAGTGCCTCAAGCTCTGCCTTCAGCTGGGCACGGCGGGCGGCCTTTGCCGCTTCCTGTGCCCGAAAATCCACCACGGCGGGATGTGCTTTGACTGCGGCCCGGCGCTGCTCACGGTTCATGGGGGCAGGGATGGCCTGTGCTGCCGAAACCTGTGCCCGCTCCTCGGCGGGGTGGATCAGCGCGCTGACACTGGCCTTTTCTGCGGCCATGGCCTCGGCAAAGGCCTTGCTGACCGTCAGGCAGGCGTTGAAGTTGCTGCCGTCCAGCCCAAGCTTCTCAGAAGCACCCTCGCCCAGAACATCATCCAGGTAGTCCATAAAGATGCGGCACTGGAAGCGCAGCCAGGCAGGGTAATCATTCTCGGGGGTGTAGCGGCTACCCTCCGTCCGAGCACGTTCCTGCTGCCGGGTCTGTGCGGCCAGCATCCGATCCACGTCATTGGCGTTCAGGGTGGAAAAATCAAATTCAATGCCGTTGATGATCATGGGGAATCCTCCTGTTACAAAAGGGCCCCCGTTCACCGGGAACGAGGGCTGTGTGGTGTTGTTATCAGACCTTGGCGGCCTTGGTGGGCAGCGTGTCGGCCTGAGTCTGGGTCAGGTAGTCGAACTCAGCCGGAACGCCAACACCCTTCACATCGCAGGCAAAACCTGCGGAGTTGTTGGCGGAGCCGCTGGCATCGGCAGTGACAATAAAGGCGGCTGCGCCCTTCTCGCCCTTGCCGGTCTTTGCGCTGAAGTAGATATAGGGGAACACCACCTCAGTGCCGGAGCCGAACTTAATCCTGTGGGAGAGCAGGAAATCCTGCGCAGGGTCGCCCACGCAGCGGTTTCCGTTCAGGGAGAAGGTGCGCTGGGTCTCACCCTTCTCGGTGACAGTGCCTGCGCGGATATAGGCCACGTCCTCGGTGGAAGCGTTCAGTGCACCGGAGTGCTCCTTGACACGCTCTGCAAACACGATCCAGTCGCTCTCCTTGGTCTGGGTGGAGGCATCGGTCTGAATTGCAAAGATGAAATCATCGGCCTTTTCGGTGCCGGTGTAGTCCGCGCTGGGCACGATGCCCTTCTTGGTCTTGAGCGCGGCCAGGGTTTCGGAAACAGTCATAGGATGGTCTCCTTTCAAAGTTTGGGTTGATAGTAGACGAGCCGGAGCTGCATCTGCATTTTGCAGCTTCCGGAGCCGTCGGTGACGATGTAGCCGGTGGAGGTGACTTCAATGCTCTGGGCTTCCTTGCTGTGCCCGCATTTGCTCAGATCAGGCAGGATGCCGCAGTCATTTTGTTCCATTACCCAGTCGGCCAGCTGTTCAAAGAAGCCGCTGTTCTCAATGGTGAGCACATCAGTCTCCCCGAACTCCCTTCGGGACAGGAAGAGGTAGTTCTTCGCCAAATCCCGCCCGGAGATGTAACTCTCCACAATGGGGTCGGTGGGGCCGTCCTCAATGGAAAAAGCGGTGGCTTCCTCTTCCAGCCCTGCAATGCGGAAGGCCGCACCGGTGGCATCCTGCTCCTCGGCGATGAGTGGACAGGTCTTGAGCCAGTCCCGCAGGGCGGCAATGGTGGGCTTTACGGTTTCGCTCATTTGTTCCCTCCCAGAAACTGCTTTGCGGCATCGTGGGCGAACTTTTCCAGCTCGTCCTTGTGGTCAGCAATGGCCCGCTGGCCCCAGTAGGAGCCGTGCAGGTGGTTCTCTCCATGCAGCCCCTGTCCCTGCGTGTGCAGGTAATACTGCCGCCGGGCATACGGGGTGTTATAGACCAGCTTGCCGCCTTTGAAGTCGGATGCCTGGTTGACGCTGTTCTTCAGCGTGCCGGTATCGAAGGGCACATAAGGGTCCACAGCTTTGGCCACTTGCTGGGAGAACGCATACTGGACCTTCTGAAAGCCCTTGTCCATTTCGGCCTGAAAGCCGGGCCGGAACCTGAGCTTCAGGTCAATAACGGGTGCACTCATCCTCTCAGCTCCCCTCTACATGAAAATGCGGCAGCAGCGGTTCCCGGTTGTCGGAGACCGCCGCCACCGTGCAGCAGATGTGTGTTTTCTCGAGGGCGGCATACTCGGCCTCGGTCAGGCTGCGGACAGCGCCGCAGATGAGCTTGCCGCCCCGCTTGAGCGTCCAGTGTGCCGCCTTTTCCCCGGGCGGGAGCTTTGCCCACTGGAAATAGGGCAGATACCCGGCGGCAGGGGGCAGCCGGACATGGACTGTCCGCTGGGGGTCGCCGCCGGAGGTGTCCAGCTTCTCCCGCCAGCTGCACCCGGGGATGACGTGGCAGACAGGCCGGTCGATCTCGGTGGCGGTGTCGTGGATGAGGTTCACAACGGTAACGCTGCACTGCATCAGAAACACCCCCGATACAGCAGGCCGTGGGGGTCGTGCCCCAGGCAGCCGGAAAGAATGCTGTACGCTTCGGCGACCTGCTTTTCGGCCAGTGCTCCGTCGGAGAACGTCACGGCAAAGCCGTCGTTGTTGACGCTGGTCACGCCCGGCGCATAGCCGGTGGCAGCGCGTGCCGCTTCGGCCCGTTCAAGGCTCTGCACGATGGACGCACAGGCCATGGCCAAAGCTTCGGCACAGTCGGCGCAGCCTTTGGTGTGGGCTTCGGCCCGGCCAAAGGTGGCCCGGTCAATGAGCTTCGAGGCCCGGAAGCACAGCGGCGTGAACGCGGCTTCGTCCAGCGTACCGCCCGCTGTCTGGTACTGGTCGTAGGTGCAGTAAAGCATGGGGGCCTCCTTATGCTGCGACAGCCGCAGCGGTCAGGAATGCGAACGGAACCTTGGAGCGGTCTGCGTTCATGCGGGTGGCGGGGTTGGGCAGTGCCCAGCCCATACGCATCACAACGCGCAGGGCCACCATATCCTGCTGGGCCAGATTGTAGACGATCTCCTTGGTGGAGGGATCCTGAATCACGCCCTGATCCAGCAGCTTCACGGTGACATCCTGACGGATGGAGTACACCAGCTTCTTGAAGTTGCCTGCGATCAGCTGGGCCTTGGAAGCATCGAAGCCGCCGTTCTCGGGGAAGTACATGGGCGCACCGTCCAGCGCGTAGGTGGTTGCACCCTGCATATCGGAGCGGAACAGCGGGCGGCCATTGGTATCCAGCAGGCCGCGCAGCTCTGCCTTGGCGGTCAGGTCGCCCACCACGGCATCCACGCCGAAGCCGCCAGCTTCGACCTTGGAGAACAGACCATCCTTGCCCAGCAGCTTGGTGTAGTCGATGGGGCCGGTGACCTTGTTCTTTGCGGCAAGGGTCAGCACGTCGGTCGTCCACTCGGTGGGACGGTCACCGCCAAACAGGATGGCGTTGTCGATCTTTGCGCCCATGGCCTCACGGACGCGGGGCTGTACCTCGCCCATGATGTCAAAGGAGGAATCTGCCAGAACGGCCTCGGGCACAGGAACGATGACAGCCAGCTCTGCGGCGGTCATGTAGACGTTGTCCCATTCCTGCTTGCTGGTTTTCTTCATGCCGGTGTCACCGTTGACCCAGTATGCCAGAGGCAGCATGGACAGCACGGGGATCTTGGTCTGGTTGGAGGTCATGTTGGCAAGGCGGGTACCCAGCTGCATCACGATGGAGCTCTTGGGCACATCCTGCTGGATGGTGTTCACCAGCTGCTCCCGGATCAGGGCCTCAGCCTTATTGCGGGCGATTGCATCAATAGCCATAATAATCAACCTTTCTGGCCGAACGCTGCGCGGAATGCAGCATTTGCGGCCTCATGTGCGTTTGCGGGCTGGCGGTTGCCGCCCGGTGCGGAGGTAGAAAACTGTACCATACCGCCGTCCGGCAGAATGGCGCTGGGGTCTGCGGCCTTGAAGGTCTTGACATAATCATCAAAGCCCAGGATCTCGCCGTCCTTCATAGCAAAATTCTGGGCCTTTGCCTCGGCAAGGAATGCCTTACGGGCGCTCTCGCTGGAAAACTTCAACCCGGCGGCCTTGCGTTCCAGCGCATAGCCCTTTTCGAGGGCGGCTACCTGGCTGGCAGCGTCAGTCTTGGCCTGTTCTGCCTTGGCCTTCCACTCGGGGTCGTAGCCCTCCAGTTTGCCGTTTGCAGTGTTCAGCTGTTCGGTCAGGGTGGTCTTTTCGGCCTTGAGGGTCGTGATCTCATTGGCCTTTGCCGTGATGTCAGCGCCGTGCAGGTTCATAATGCTGTCCAGCTGTTCCGGCGTGATACCGGGGATGATTTTGCTCACATCTTCACGTTTCAATGTTGAGTGCTCCTTTCTGGTCAATGTTTGACGAATGGATCCGTTCGGTTTTGTAACGCGGTTCGCCTTCCGCATGGATCCCGGGCAGGGTACGCGCTGCCCGCCGCGATGGTTGCTTCCGACACAAATGTCGGGAACATGGCACCGTTTGCAGGGCTTGAACCTGCGGTATCCGGTTTTGGAGACCGGCGCTCTTCCATCTGAGCTAAAACGGCATGAAAAAAGCGCCCCTGCTCAAACGAGCAAAGACGCTTGCGGTATTTGGTTGTCAGATGCCGGGGACGATTTCCTTAACACCCTTTGCAAATGCGGCGGCCTTTTTCATCAGACTGTTTTCCTGAAGATATTCAAGCCCCTGTAAGGTGATATGAGGTTCCATGGGTGGTTCGATGCGCTCCGGCTGGCGAATGTAGCGGACGATGTTCAGGCCCTCAATGTAACCTGCTTTCTGCAGCTGAATCAAAAGTGCCTGAAACCGGTTCGGATTCGTACCGAAGCGCTCGGCAGTAAAACCAGCGCAATCGAACTCCTCAAAGTCCATGCTTTGCTGCAAATACTTCAAAATGCGGTAGATGACACGAAAATCTTCCATGATGACACCTCACTTCTTTTTGTTTAAGTCCATATACAGATACGCTTCCGGGTCGCCATACGCTTCCCGAGACCACTGTCGGTCTTGCTTGGCTGACAGGCGGGTCATGTGCAGCCAGACATCTCCATCTGTTCGCAATGCCGGATTCTTTTGCATTTCGTTCCAGATTGCAGAGGGGTCATCAAGCAGAAGCACTTCACTTTTTGTCATCTTTCAATCCCTCGATAAAATGATAGAGCTGCGGGTCTTTCTCTTTCAGGGCAGAGGGCTCCTGATAAAAAGCGCGATACCCTTCACTGAAATATTCCTTCAGCATATCTTCATTGATCTGCATCGTTCCGGCTTTAAAAATTCCATCCGTGGGAGATTCATATAGCCGTCCCTGATACTCAGAAATGAATTTGCTGTTCTGAAGAAGATAAATCGCTTGTGTATAGGTACTGTCATCATACACGATTTTAGAAAAATCTTCAACATCAATCCCGGATTTTCGGATGCTGATGTATTTGGAGTTGTGCCGCAGGTCGAGGGAAATCTCCAATGCGTGGCCATACTCGTGAATAACATCACCGCTTTTGCGCTCAGGGTGAAGATAAAGCGTTTTGTCTGGATAATAATAGCCGCTTCCAGCGGCATCTTTCTCTGTCATTACGACCTTGTTGATGATGCTTTCAGCCTTATCGCGCTGCCATTGAGGAATGACGGAAAGCTCTTTTTCAATGCCTTCACGCTCAGACTGTGAAACACTATCAGAAAAATTGAGTTTTTGAAGAATGCCGCGTGGCTCTTGCTTCTTCGCCGCCCACGTTGCCTTGCTGCCCTCGCTCCTGCCAAAGCCTGCCACGCTGGTGCGGGCACTGTCGGCCCTGCCGCCGGTGGCGCTGATAAAGTCGGCCAGATCCTGACGGGCCTGCCTCAGCTTCACCGCGCTGGCGGTGGTGTCGGCCCCGGCGGCATCCTCAGCCAGATACCGGCGCTTGTACTTGCGCACGGTGCGTTCCCGGGCCCGCTGCATCTGGCTGATCTCGTACCGGGTGTATCTGCCGCCGTTGTACTTGATGTCCCGGGCGTTGAGGGCTTCCAAACTCTCCTGCGTCCACGCAGGCGGTGCACCCAGCTCAGGGAAGATGGCAAAGAAGGTATGACGGCAGTTCCAGCCGCAAAGCCCGGCCCCGGTGCCGTAGCCGGTGGCGGCCTCGAAGTCCGGGTAATGCTTGCCCATGTAGTCCACAGCGCCGCCCCGGTGGAACTGCCTGCCCTGCCACTCAGCGTGGGAAGGGCGGGCCCCGCCGTGGGCCGTGGTCTCGAAGAACTCCACTCCCATCTCATCGGCCCGGGCCACCTGCAGCTTTGCACCGGTCTGGTTGACCCCAGTGAGCACCGCCCGGCGGGCGGCCACTTCCAGCGTGTCGGTGTGGCCGGTGGGGTAGGTGACGTATTTCATGGTGTCGGCCAGACTGTCCACCGCGCTCTTGACGGCGTTCTTGTAGTCGAACGCGCCGCTGCTCACCTTGAGATGGGCACGGTCGAGAGCGGCTTCAAACTGGCCGCTGACGGTGTTGGCCGTGGTGGCGGTCAGGTTGTGGAAGGTTCCCGCCGTCTGCTGATAGCCAGCGTTGAGCAGGGCCTGCAGGGTGGCATTCTCGGAAAAGGGTGTGGGCTCCTTGCCGTAGTGGTAGTAGATCTCGTCCTCGTTTTCCATGGCCCGGGTGGCCGCTTCCTGCATGAGCCGCCGGATCTCGGCTTCGCTCCTGCCGGTGTAGCGGGCCAGCTTCTTTACCACGTCCTGCCGGAGGGCTTCGGTCTGTTCATACCGCCACAGCTGCCAGTTTGCCGTGGGGGTCAGGGCTTCCATTTTGGAGATGCGCCGGGCCACGTCCCGCAGGATATCATCCTCGACCTGCTGAAATAAAAGCACCAGCCGGTCGGGTGCGTGGTCGAGATAGTCCGGGGCCAGCATCAGGCACCCCCGCCGAAGTTCAGCTCAGGCTGCTTGTTTTCGGCATCGGCTTCGGCGGCAATGGCCTTTGCGTCTGCCTCGCTGTATCCCTCGAACTCCACCAGATACCGCCAGAACGGGAACTTCCCGGCGGTAACGTATCCCCAAAACATCTGCTTGCGCTCCTTGGGGTCTGAGATGATGGAATCATCGAAATCGAAGGTTACATTGCACTCGCCCGGCAGAGGAACCGACGCACCGCTGTGCCATGCGGCATCCAGCAGGACGTTCACAGCATAGACCAGATCGGTGAGTGCTGTGCCGAGGGCCCGCTGCAAGTCCTTCACGGTGGTGTAGCTGCGCTGTTTGCTGCTGCGGATTTCCTCAGCGGTCTTATCAACGTTCTGCGGATCAGACAAAGTACCATAGGCAAGGCCGCACTGGAATTCGATGCGCTTGAGCATGGCATCCAGCCCTTTGCGATAGCTCTCATCCCGCAGGGTGGGGGCAAACACCTCGTAAAGGTTCCGACCACCGGAGACGCTGCCATTGATCCAGTTGCGGTAGAGCCGCTGTTCCCGCAGGGGCATCGTGGAACCGCCGTCAGAGCCCGGGCGCAGGGCGGTCTGGTCTACATCAAGAGCCAGCTGGCCGCCGCTGTACTCCCAGAGCAGTGCGCCATACTGCTCATCTGCATCCCGGATGATGTCCACTGCCGGAGCGTACACGCTGACACCCAGCGGGGAATGCCGGTCAGCGGCGTTGCCCTTGGGAGCCTTGAAATAGCCCCACAGCGGCCTGCTCACGCCGGTGAACTCCGTATGCGGGGCCAGTGCAGCCCACTCCGCAACGTCGGTCAGCGGAACTTCGACACCGATGTCAGCGCTTGTCATGGAACGGAACGCCTTGACGGTGACGGTATATTTCCCGCCGGAAAACTCGTGGTTTTCCAGCCGGGTGTAGATGCGGCCACCCCTTACAAGATGATCGTAAAAAATAGCCCCGGTCATACGTCCGGAGCTATCAAAGCGGGTGGGACAGAAGCAATCCCCCTGCACCACATCAATCTGGATGCGGCCCTCAGGGTCGAGATAGGGCCGGAACAGTACCCCACCAAGGGCACAGCCGTACTCCACGGGAATGCGCAGGTCTGCAATAAAGGGTTTGAGCAGCGCATTGATGCTGTCCGCCCGGGCACTGCCGGAGACAAGGCATTCCATTTCCAGTGTGGTCAGCCGGGCCAGCTCGGCGGCAATGCTCTGCGGCAGGCCCAGACTGTGCAGCGGGTCTTTGCCGCCGTGACACCATGGGCCGCCGGTATCGTACATCTGTGCCCAGAGGGTGATGGCACTCTCCATGGGGGCAGACACGCTGACGCTGATGGGAGTGTCCTCCCCGAACCAGAGCCGGGCCTTCTCCCGCAGCCACGAAAGCAGTTTGTCAAACATTACTTGGCTCTCCAATCTGCCCAGCGGATGAGCGGGGCGAATATCGTGTAACAGAAATAGCGGATATCATCCATGGCATGGTCGTTCTCTTTCACGACCCTGTCCTCCTTGGCCTTGTCGTCCCAGGAATATGCGCCGAACTCCCGGCGGGAATCGGTGCAGCTTTCATGGATCCGGACAAGTCCGGCCTGCATCATGGAAGCTACGCAGCGGATCCCGTTCAGAACGTCGTTGTCGGCGGGGATGACCTGATACCTGCCGTGCCGTCGGATGGTCTCGATAAAAGACGCGGCAGACGGATCTACACACACAGCCTGAATGTAATAGCCTTTTGTGAGCCGTTCCAGCTCGGCGTAGTGCTCCTCATCGGTGCGCTGCACACGTTCTTTCCGGCTGTCAAAATAGCTCTCCCGGATACGCAGGGCCTTACCGTCATGGATGACCCATAGCCCCATGCTGCATGGGTTATGTGTGCCATAGTCGATGGACACATAAAATTGACCGTCGATGCCGGCTGAGCTGCCGTGGAAGAGGTAAGGATCCGCGCAGAGCGAAAAGAAGGGATAGACCAGACCGGACGCATTGCACCAGTGGCCCAAAATGAAGCGGTCGTAATAGACAGTCCCGGCCAGCTCGTGCTTCAGGTGCTCCACGAACTCCTGCGGGAGAAAGGGGTTGTCGTCGATGGTGGAGGTCTGGCAGAAGATGTCCACCTCGGGGTCATCGATGAACTTTTTGAGAAAATGCTCCTGACTGTCCGGGTTAGCTGTGCCGTCGAAGTGGGAATGAGGACAGCGCAGGCGGGTCTTGAGCATCTGGAACACGTCTTCATCCCAGGTGGTCATCTCATCGCCTTAACCGTACTCGATGGTCATGCCCTGAATACGGGCAACGTGTTTTTTGCTGTCCGCGCCCAGAATGTGGACCCGGCGGCCAAACAGCCGGGCAGTGTTGTCGCTGCTGATGGTTCCCACAAGGGCCTCGCCCCAGATCTCTCGCATGGGGTCCAAAACGTTCCGGCTGATGGTGCCCTGTGTGTTGCCCAGCATTACCGCTGCGCCCTCACCCCGCAGAGCCAGAAGGCGCTGGGGAATGACCACGGCATAGTCCAGCCAGCTCTTGCCGGAACCGGTAGCCCCAACTTTCAGGTTCCACCGGTGCGAACAGGAAGCCAGATATTCTTTCTGCTTAGTCGATAACACTGTCTACTCCTCCCAGGATCTTGCGGGCCTCGGCCAGCTGATCAGAGGCATCGCCGGACACGCCATTGAACATTCCCAGGTGCCGCCCCAACAGATCCAGGGCTTTCAGCTTGTCGGCCAGCTTGACCTCCTGCTCCAGACCGTCCTCTCCGAAGGTCTTGACCTTGACCGACTGCACAGCAGCCAGATCGTCCGGTGCGGCATCGCTTTTCAGGGAAGCCGTCCTAGCATCGATGAGGTCGCCCGCGTTGACGAACGCCACCTTGGCCAGCTCTCGCACCACCCGGTCAGCGGACACGCCGGTGCGGCGGCTCTGCTCGGCCTGAAGCTGTGCGATGCGGTTCTGGATACTAACATTCGCTAACAGCCGCGCTGCCTGCTCATTGGCCGTCTTTGGGGAGTATCCGGCACGGATGGCCGCCTGGGTCGCGTTCAGATCGATCATATATTCTTCACAGAACCGCGCCTGCTTGTCGGTCATCCTCACCACCTCTCTCGTCGTCAGGGTACAAAAAAGCCGCCCCGGGACAGCCGGAACGGCAAGTGTGATCTTTGAAAGCAGCCCGCAAAGCACAAGAAGGAGAAAAATGCTGTTAAGCGGCAAAAGGTCCAAAAGGAGCAATTCATTATGGAGGTACTCAGGAGGCTGCTTTGAAGCGGCGCACCGCTTTGCGCGGCTCCGCTTGTACCCAGAATATCACAAATGGGGTGTTTTGCACATGGATGCAGGATGGATGTGATATGGAATCATTCCAGTGTATCCCAGAGCAGAGCCAGCCGCTCACAGCCCCGGCGGATGATCTTTGAGACCTCGGAATTTTCGCACAGTCCCAGAGCATCCACGATGGCGGGCTGGTGCCTGTTCTCGATGTAGAACATCCGGATGCAGTCGCCCTGCCGGACGGTCTCGGGGTCTACGGCCCCAGTGTAGGCCCTGCAGGTGGCGTTCATCTTCAGCAGTGCAAGGCGCTGCTCCATCTGCTTCAGCTCCCGTTCCTCTGCATCCAGCCGGGCAACGGCATCGCCGACCTTATCGCCGGAACTCCCGCCTGCGGGCATTCCACTCAGACTCTGGGTGCACTTCTCGGCGGCATCCCGGATGCGCTGGATCTTCTGCTTCTGGGCCTTCACGGCGGCAGCATCGTCCCGGCACTGCTGGAACCATGCCTTGACCGTTTTGTAATCCGTCATCCCCACACCTCCACACGCACGAACACACCGCAGGGGTCCGACCAGAACTTCTCCACGATCTCGCTGCACACCTGGGCATCATCGTGCCAGAAGTGCAGGCGGGTCATCTCGTCCTTGAGGGCCTTTTCCAGATTGTCGGTGTCAGGTTTGGAGGTGCGCCAGCTGCCGTCCGGGCGGCCCTCGGGGGCAAAGCACCACTTGACCACCAGCCGCACTGGCTTCCCGGCGGGCACGGGCTGATCCGGCGCATGGGGTGCCAGGTAGGCGTGGAGCTTGGCCCGGGCGGCTTTCAGTTCGGCGCTGTCGTGGAGCACGGCACAGGGCTTGCCGCCCTTCATGTAGGCGTGCAGCTCCTTGGCGTTGTGGGTGGTGGTGGGCGGCTTCATGGGCAGGAAGAATTGAGCAATGGGCAAAAATTGCACGTTCGTTTCACCTCGTTCTTTCTTTTTTATTCGGCCAACGTGATGGGGAGGGTTCCCCGGAGGGATGGGGGCTGTGTTCGCCCCATCCTCTGGGAGACCCCATCACACATGCTGCAGTTATAGCTATTATATATAGGCTATTTTGCACTGCAAAATTTGCAGTCATAGCGGCTATAACTGCAAAATTGCAGTTTTTGCTGTCGTGCAAAATAGCGGCTATAACTGCATTTTTATAACAGATTGTAATTTGAAAATATACAACTCGTTTAACCTGCGCTGCCGGGTTCCTTGCGTCCGACTTTTTCGCCGTCGATCCAGAACCGCCCGTCATCCTTCAGGCGGGTCTTGACGGTGCGGGGCTTCAGATCCATGTACTCGGCCAGACTGTAAACAGTCACTTCGCCATCCATCATGCAGGCTTCAAAGGCAGTGTCCAGCTCGGCCTTTTTGTCCTTGCTGACTTTGTCCTTATTGCCCCAGCGCTTGGATGCGCCCCGGGTACCCAGTGACTTGTAATCGCTGTCCGGCTGCAGATCCTCCAGCAGGCCGGTGTCCGGCTTGTGGACGGGGTAGTCGAACCAGAGGTTCACAGGGTCGAAGCGTGCAAACTCGCGTAGGGTGCCCTCAATGCGCCAGGCGGTCATGCTGTCGGCTTTTTTCTGGGCGGCTGCGATCTGGGCATCGATGGCCCGCAAGTCGGCCATGCCAAGGTGTTCTTTGGCAATGGCCAGCATCCGGCTTTTGCTCAGGGCATCGTCCGGGCCGTAGGCATCGGCATGGCCGCGCTTGTCCAGCATGGCCTTGAGCACCCGGCAGGCGGCCTTGTTGTGGAGCTGTTCCAAGATGGCATCGGTGGGGGTGAGCTCTGTCATATCCAGCATGGCATCCGGGTCGCGGGCAAACACGCCGGAGCCGCTGGCGCGGTCCATGCTGCGCTTGCCGCCCTGGGCACCCTTGGAGTGGTGGTGGCAGTAGATCACGGCACAGTCCAGCGCACGGCAGACAAGGTCGAACTGGTTGCAGAACTTTGCCATCTGATCGGCGCTGTTCTCGTCACCGGTGATGACCTTGTAGATGGGGTCGAGGATGACGGCGGTGTAGCCTTTCTTACCCGCCCGGCGGATGAGCTTGGGGGCCAGCTTGTCCATGGGGACGGAAGCACCGCGCAGGTTCCAGATGTCAATGTTCCGCAGGTTCTGCGGGGGCAGGCCGAGGGCAGTATACACATCCTTGAAGCGGTGCAGGCAGGAGGCCCGGTCCAGCTCGAGGTTGATGTACAGCACCTTGCCCTGGGCACAGGAAAAGCGGCCCAGCCAGGGCGTGCCCTCGGCAATGGCGATGCACAGCTCAATGAGGGCGAAGCTCTTGCCCGCCTTGCTTGGGCCTGCCAGCAGCATCTTGTGACCCTTGCGCAGCACCCCGGTGATGAGGGCATCGGCCAGCGGCGGCAGGTCGTTCCAGTCGTCAGCCAGACTTTCGGTTTCAGGCAGCTCATCGGTCTCAGCTTCCAGCCAGTCCCGCCACTCGTCCCAGCAACTTTTGCCGATGTTGGTCTCCAGCAGGGTCTGCCGCTGACTGCCGCGCAGGATGCCGGGCATCCGGGAAAGGCGGCTAGGGTTGCGGTTCTGCTGGTCGAGGGTCAGACCATTCTTCTGGCAGGCGGCATAGAGGTAATCCACCCGCTTGCGGTATTCGGTGTAATCCGGGGCATCCACCTTGACGATGGCGTGGACGCTCTTGCCGCCGGAGTAGACCAGGACGGCACAGGGCAGCTCCAGCTGCTTGATGATGGCCTGCTGTCTGCCCAGATCCATGTTGTCGCATTCCACCAGAGCGTAGCGGTAGGCGGTGATATTGGCATCCTTACGGCCCGTTCCGTCCACCGGGTTGAAGCAGATCCACGCGCCCACCTCGGGGTCGCAGTCGCCCACCACCTTGCCGATGTCCCCGCCGCAGGTGTCCAGCTCTGCGATGAGCTGGCCTGCGGTGCGGTCCCAGCAGCCTCTGGTGGGGCGGCGGCGGTCGTCGGCCATGAAGCTCTCGGTCACATAGGCCACGTGCTCGTCCTGCTCAAAAAGGGCCTGCAGGTAGCGCCTGAGCTGGTCAACTGGGTCCCACTGCTCAGGCAGAGCCAGGTCATGGGATTCTACCCACCGGGGGTCCACCAGCTGCCCCTCCGTTCTGGAGGAGCCGGTGGTGAGCTCGTCGCCCCAGTCCAGCGCGTGGCCCGCGGGGCCGCTCCATCCGTGGCTGTAGGCCAGCTGGAAAATGCTGCTCTCGGTGACAGGCTTTGTGCTGCCGTGAAAGCTCTCCCACTTCCGGGCACACTCCCCCTTGTGGTAGCGGCCCCCGTCCCGGGCGCTCCATGCTTCCCAGACGGTGACGGGCAGGCCCGCTTCCTTGAGGCCCATGCCCACCATCGTCCACTCCTCATAAGTCAGGGAGGCCGGGGAAATGAAGTCCAATGCTTCTTTGAGTTCAATCTCATCATTCATCTGCGTTACCATACATCCCATGCGGGTGTTTCAGGCGGGGCGGGCGGCGTATAGGTGCTTGGGGTAACACCCTTGGGCACACCCCGCCAGCCCTGGGCCGCAATGCGGTCGATCATGTGTTTGGCCTGCTCAAAACTCCATGTGCCCACATGCTGGAAGCCGTATTTTTCCAGACAGCGGATCTGTTTTGGTGTGGTGAGGCCTTCGTCCCGGCGTTTGTGCAGCCGGTCCAGCAAAAGGCTGGCCTTGCCCGCCGACTCCACTGCATCCGGCAGAATGCCCAGCTTTTCGAGGGCGGAGGTCTGCTGTTCGGTGGGCGGCCCGGCTTCCCAGCCAAAGGCCGGCACATAGCCGGACAGGTCCTCGGCCTGAATGCTCATTTCGTATTGGAGCGGGTCCACCAGCTTTGCCTTTTTGCGGCGCTGTTCGGCCAGCTGTTTTGCAAGGGCCTCTTCCCGCTGGGCCACCACGTCCTCGCAGGCCTGGGCGGCGGCTTCCTCGATGTCCTCGGGCGCACCGGTCTCTGCCAGATTTTCGGTCATCTGCCGGGCCACGGCCCTGTCCTCGCACACAAGGTCTGCCGGGCGGCAGAGCTCGTGCTTGTCGGTCATCCATAGAAAGTCAAGGAGTAGCAGGTCGGTCTTGCCCTCGGCCAGACGTGTGCCGCGCCCCACCATCTGGCTGTACAGGCTGCGCACTTTGGTGGGCCGCAGCACCACCACACAGTCCACGCTGGGGCAGTCCCAGCCCTCGGTGAGCAGCATGGAATTGCAGAGCACGTTGTACTTCCCTGCATCGAAGTCGGCCAGCACTTCCTTGCGGTCGGCGCTCTGGCCGTTGACCTCGGCGGCCTGGAACCCCTTGGCGTTGAGCAGATCCCGGAACTTCTGGCTGGTTTTGATGAGGGGCAGGAACACCACCGTCTTGCGGCCCCTGCACCGCTGCACCATCTCGGCGGCGATCTGCTCCAGATATGGGTCCAGCGCCGTGCCCAGCTGCCCCAGCGAATAGTCACCGCTGGTGAAGCCAACTTCGGAGATGTCCAGCTGCAGGGGAATGGTCTGGGCCATGATCTTGCACAGATAGCCCTCTTTGATGGCATCAGTCAGCTTGTACTCATAGGCCAGGCTGTCGAACACCTCGCCCAGGTTCCGCATGTCGCCGCGGTCAGGGGTGGCGGTCACACCCAGCACTTTTGCACCCTCGAAGTAGTCCAGGATGCGGCGGTAGCCGTCGGTGATGGCGTGGTGGGCCTCGTCAATGATGATGGTTCCGAAGTAGTCCCGGGGAAAGCGTTCCAGCCGGGCGGAGCGCTGCAGGGTCTGCACGCTGCCCACCACCACCCGGAACCAGCTGTTCAGGCAGGTGGATTCTGCCTTTTCCACGGCGCTGACAAGGCCGGTGGAACGCTGGAGCTTGTCTGCTGCCTGTTCCAGCAGCTCGCCCCGGTGGGCCAGGATAAGTACCCGGTCCCCGGCACGCACCTGATCGGCGGCAACGGAGGCGAACACGATGGTCTTGCCGGTGCCGGTGGGCAGCACCAGCAGCGTGCGCAGACGGCCCTGCTCCCACTGGGCGTGGATGCTGTCCCGGGCGGCCTGCTGATAGGGACGCAGGGCTTGGATGTTCGCCATCAGAATGCCCCCTGTGTCCAGCCCTGAGCGGGTGCGGCCTTGGGTTCCGGCGGCGGCAGGAAGCGGGTGACCTCATTGCTCTGGCCGGTCTTGCCTGCGTTGGGGCCGCTCTGCTTGGTGTATTCCCGGATGCCCAGACGGCACCAGCCCCGGGCACCCACCACCTCGTTCCAGCGGGGGCGGAAGGTCTCACCGCGCTTGCACTGGCCGATGCTCTCAAAGAAAGCACCCAGCAGGCCCTGGGTCTTGGTGTGGAGGTAGAGCCGGTCAGTGACGGTGGTGTCACCCTTGGCCCCGCCGAAGATCTTCAGGGTCAGCTTTGCCATGGAGCAGGGCGGCAGCTTGGCGCTGCCCTCAAAGCGGGCTCGTTCCATGCCGATGACCTCAAAGGCATAATCGCCCTCGGGCAGGAGCACGAACTCCTGCTGCTCGTTGGTGAATTCGTCGTCCCAGCTCAGGGCTCGGTCGGTGTTCATGTCATTCATAAGTAAGCTCTCCTTTCAATTGTCAAAACGGCAGGTCACGGCTGTTCAGCACCATCTGGAGCACCTGGGGCCATGCGGCCACCAGACAGCCCTCTACGAAATCGGCCGGATAGTCCCGGATGGGCATATCCTCGGGAAAATAGCCCCGCTTGCCCACCACAGCCTGCAGCTCCTCGGGTGTGACGTTGTTGGCGCTCATCAGGGGAGCCAGCTTCTCCGGGACTCCCAGCTCCACAAGCTCCGGGGTCAGCAGTGCTTTGGGCACCGTTTCGCCTGGAGCTTCCGGTTTCGGCGGTTCGGGGGTAGGCAGGATGTCGACTTCCGGCTGGGGGCGCGGCTGCGGTTCCTGCTTTGGTGCAGGTGCAGGCGCAGTGCCGGGGATGCAGGCGGCGATGCCGGCATAATCAAACGGCATCTCGTCGGGCAGGCCGAAGCGGTTCTTGGCATCCCAGCAGGGGTGATGGGTGGTGTACATGACCCGGCGGCCGCCGGTGACCTTGTTTTTTGCGTTGGGGGCACTGCTGCTCTTTTCCACCACGGTCTGATAGTTGACAAAGAGCAGCATATCGCACCACTCCCGGATCAGCGGCTCTACCTGCTTGGTGGTCTTCATGGTCCAGCGGTCGTAGGAGCCAGCAGCGTCCGGCTGCTCGAACTTGGTGATGGCCGCGTGGGCAAGGACCAGAACATTGTGTCCGGTGTTCAGCACCTCTTCCAGCGCGTCCAGCAGCTTGCCGAACTCCTCTTTCAGGTAGGTGTAGCCCTTGCCGTAGCCAAAGCCCTCCAGCCCGTCCACCTTGGCCTTGGCGCAGACGGCATCAATGGCCAGCCGTTCGGCCCAGTCGGCGGTGTCAATGACCAGCGTGCCGCAGGGGATATTTCCCCTGCGCACCTCGGCTACCTCGTCCAGCAGCATGGCCCAGCTGGTGGGCTGGGGCAGGCGCTTGATGTTCAGCCGCTTGGTGCCGCCCTCGGTGTCGATGAACACCGGGTCCGGGAAGTGGGAGGCAAAGGTGCTCTTGCCGATGCCCTCGGGGCCATACAGCACGGTCTTGACCGGGGAATCCTGCACCCCGGCGGTGATGGCATACTTGCTCATTTAGAACGCTCCTTTCGTCCAGCTTCTGGGCTGGGGCTTTTCGGTGACAGGCGGCTCGGCATCTTTTACCATGCCGTCCTCAATGATGATCTGGCACTCGCTGCCGGTGGAGACCCGGGTGGCGATGGCCTGCAGGTGCTCTGCTTCCAGCCAGCGGCCAAACTCGGTCAGGGTGGTCATGTCCATCTGCTCCAGCTTGTCCAGCAGCACAAAACCGCAGTCCGGGTTCAGGCGGCGGACGATGGCGGCGGCTACCCGCAGCTGGTCACTGCCGGACATATCCCGCCAGTGCCTTCCTTTATAAGTAAGGGCACCGTCCTCCACACTCAGCTCAGGCAGGGGCAGGTCGGCACCGTTCAGCAGGGCCATGCGGTCAGCCCGCTTCTGGGTGATGGCTTCGGTGAGCTTGTCGTAGTCGCTGGCATACCGGGCCGCTTCATCCTCGGCGCGGGACTTTTCCAGGTTGGCCCGGACCTTGCGGTTGGTCTCCTCGATGCCCCGGATGGATGCCTCCAGCTCTGCGGTGGATTCGTCCTGCAGCTGGGCAACGGTCTTTTCGGCATTTCTCCGCTGGTTGATCAGTTTGGTGTGCTTGGCACCGAGTTCCTGATACTGTTGTTCCAGCTCGGCAATGCGTTCACGGGTGCGTTTCAGTTCGGCCACGCACTGCTGCTCCTGACTCTCAAGCTCTGCGTACTGTGTCCGCAGCCGCTGATTCTCGCCGTTGCGGGCCAGGATCTCCTGCTGCTGACGGATGAGGTCGGAGGCGCTGACCGGTTCTTCCGGGGCATCGGGGTAGGAAATCAGCTCCTCGGCAAAGTGCTTTTTCTGCTGGGCCAGCTGGCCGGTGAAGGTTCGTTTGTCGTACAGAGACTTGATCTCCAGATCCCGGACGTGCAGCTCGGTGCCGATGCCGATGATGCGCAGCAGGATGTCCGCTTTCTCTTTGTCGGATGCTTCCATGAAGCGGGGCAGGTCAAGGGCCAGCGGCTCGATAAAGGCATTGAGCAGCTGCTGGCCGCTGCGCCGCCCGGTGGGGTCGGTAACGGTCAGGGTGCTGTTTTTGCCCTTGCGCTCCACCACCACGCCATTGGAAAGGGTGACCTTGAGATGGGCGGGAGCCACGGCCCCGTCCCGCTGTGCGGCATTGGGGCGGAAGCGGTCGCCGCCCAGCGCCCAGGCAAGGGCATCCAGCACGCTGGTCTTGCCCTGATTGTTGTTGCCGCCCACGAGGGTGAGCCCGGTGGGGGCGGGGGTGAGCGCAACGGCCTTGATGCGCTTGACGTTTTCGGCCTCAAGGGCCGTGATGGTTACAGACATCTGGATACCTCCCCTTGGATCTGTCCGAGTGTGTGAACGAGCATATTGGTCAGCTGCTCCCGCTGTTCGGGCGGAAGCCTGCGGAGGGACGGAACCACCATTTTGCCGATGTTCTGGAAAGAGCGGTCGGCCAGCAGCACGTTGTCATAGGAGCTGTGGGCATCCTGTTCACTGCCGGAAGCGGCCTGTTCCAGCTGTGCCCGCAGGTCGGCGGTCATCTTGGCGGCCATTTCCCTGGCCTGACGCTCCACCTCTTCCTTGTCCACCACCGTAGTGATGGGTTGCTTCTTGAGTGCATCATTCTCGGCCTTGAGCTTGTCGCCCCGGAGCTTGGCCGCTTCGGCCATCTGCCGGGAGCCTGCAAGCTGGTTCTCCGCGTCCTTAGCGCGGGCTTCGGCCCTGTCGCGTTCAGCTTCGGCTTTCTGGCGCTGGAGGTTGGCCGCAATGCGGCTCTCGTCTGCATCGTGGTAGCTCTGCTGGAGCTTGGCGTTCTGCTCGGTCAGGCCCTGAACATCCGCAAGGGCGGCATCCCGCTGGGCTTCGACATCTTGGATGTGGCTTTCCGCCCAAGCAGCCCGATTCTGGGCACCCAGCAGCTTGTCCCGCTCAGTCTCGGCAGCATCGGCGCGCTCTTTCTCGGCTTTGATCTGGGCAAGGGCTTCCTGATACTGCTTGTTGGTGGTGATGTCACCACTCTTAACCTGCTCCACCAGCTCTGCCGGGGCGCTGGGCTTTGCCACGGCATACAACAGAGTGGGAGACAGCTCCTTCAGGATCTTCTGCTGGCGGGGGCTGCTTCCGTCCAGCAGTGCCGAGACCTGCAACAGCCGGTAAGCGGTATCCTTGGTGATGCCGATGGACACGCACCACGCCCGGAAGGTATCTTCTTTTTTGGCGAACTTACCGTTGTCGCATTGTGCGACAACGGTGCCGCACAGCGCATCATGGGCAGCGGCAATGGCATTGCCCATGTGGACAAGGCCGCGTTCGGCCATCTGCTTGCCGTGGCGGTATTCGTTCTCCGCAAAATGCAGGTCTTCCACGGTCTGGTCGGTCAGGCCGGAATAATCAAACGCCGGGCGCATCGCATCCGGCACGGTGGTTAGGGGCTTGTCCTGCATGGCACCAGCTGTTGATACAGAAGAACCGCCCGCCGATGCGGCAGGGGCCGACTCCTCCTCTACCGGGTCAATGGGTGCGTTCTTGCAGGGCTTGGCATCCCTGAGAGCGGCGAGCATCTGCTCCGGAAGTTCGTAGTCGTCCATGGGGATGAACTCGTCGCTGGTCAGAAACGCTTCCGGGGTCAGCCGCTTTTCAGCGGTCTTGGCCTTGTCGAACTTCTGTGCCAGCAGATGGCTTTCCTTCCAGACCCGTGCGGATTCATCCCAGCGCCAGAAGCGCCCACGGGTATAGGCGTAGTAAACATCGTTGCTGTTCTGGCTGATGATCATATCCTCACCTCCGTGCCCTTCAGGCGGTCCAGCATCTCGGTCTGCACATCCTTGTTCATGGGCTGGATGTTGTTGCCCTTCCAGCCGTAGCAGAGGATGGGCCCGTAAAGCTGGCGGCCCCGGTACTTCCGGTTGAGCAGACTGGCGGGCTGGATGGGACCATCGTACCGGCCCACGAACAGCACCGCCGGGGTGCGGGGCATCACGATCATCTCGCAGGGCGTGCCCAGCCGGTTCTCAATGGCCCACAGGCTGTCGGGCAGGGATGCGATCACCGGGGCCTTGCCCGGTTCGGCTAAAATACCTTTCATTTGTAAAATCCTTTCTGATGTGATATCATCAAGGGGATGGGGCTTGTGAATTCCATCACCCTTTGGGCTCGTCCGTGTTACCAGCACGGGCGGGCTCATTTGCTTTTCATGCGCCCCTCCGGTTCTGCCGGTACTCCGGCTCTTCGGTACGGGCGTGATGACGCTGGATGCGGCCATAGCGGCGGGCGTTCTGTTCACGATCCTGGGCGGCAAAGCCCAGCCGCAGGAACGCTACCGCTGCTAGAACCAGGCACAGGGCCGTGACGAACTGGCTGTCAGAGATGGAGCTGCCCAGCTGTGCACCGCCCTCGATGCCCATTCCGTACAGCAGACTTGCGGTACCGCTGGCAGCAGCCAGCCAGTACCAGACGCGGGATTTAATCTTCATTGGGGGATTCCTCCATTCTGTCCATGAGGTCTGCGGCAGTAGTCACTATGCTGAGCAATGCTTCCGGATTTCTTTGATCTATGCAAATCCCGGCAATCAGAGCGGCGCAAAGGGCTTTCTGTTCCATCTCTGTACCGCAGGCATAAATCTTGGGGTTCCCATCCTTCCCCATCTGGATTTTTAACTGAGCGTTCGGGCTGATATTCATGCTCCTACCTCCTGAAGACAATTGACTGCGGGTCTGCAGTCGTCCAATGCCCATCCGATGACCGGGTGCCATTCGCCATCAGCAAAAATCTGCAGCCCGGTGTGGCTTTCATCCTTGATTTGTCCGCCCAGCTGGTAGCAGCCAGATGCCTGACTACCGCCCCAACGGAACCACTTGTTCCAAAACAGCGGTGCGATGTACGCGCATCCAGTGGGCGCTGCGGCCCGCTCGGATGCAAGGGTGTAAGGTTTCATGCGGTCTTTTCCTCCTTTGCGATTGCCGGGAAGAAATACTCCCCGATTTTTTCTTGCGGGATGTGTAGTGCTCTGCAGATGATGACGATTTCGTCACTCCTCCAAGGTTGTGTCCCCTTGAGCCGTGCGGTCATCGTGTTGGAGCTTACCCCAATCAGGGCCGCAAGTGCGCCCTGATTGAGATCCTGGTCTTCTGCCAGACGACTGATTTTGAGATAAGGCTTTTTCACGTTGCTCACCTCCTTGTTGGCGGCTCCCTTCTGCGGTATACTTGGGCGGGAAGGGAGGTGATAAAATATGACAGACTTTGACAAAATCGTACTATCCGACAATGACTTGCAGTATCTTGAATCGGCACGATACGGAGCTGTTCTGCGTTTACACCCAGTCGTTGCAGGACATTTGGTAAAACTCGGTTTTCTGGTGCCGTATGCGCTTTCAAAGTCAGATGACGAATTCGTGGTTACAGAAGATGGAATGCTTTATGCAGACTACATTGACAAGAAGAAAAATGCAGAACGCCTTTTGAAAGAAAAAGAAGATTCTCGCTACCGGCAAGAAAACTTCAGAGAGTGGACGGGCATCATTTTGTCAAATTTAATGGCCCTTGCGGCGCTCATTATCTCAGCCATATCGCTGTGGCTGCAATTGCAGTCGTAATACCCCACAGAATGGCTGGCGTCCAATACAGCCACCAGGGCGGCCGATGGCTACGCATATAATGAATGATCCCCCAGCGTTCCTCTTTCACAGGTTCGCTGGGCTTTTTGTTGTCGTTCACGTTGTTCACCTCCTTTGATGTGACTTCACAGGTTACTCAGTGGCCGAAAAATACAGCCTGCGGATTGTCGATACTTAAAAGCTCTACAATCTTTGAGGCTTCGTCCGTGCCAAAGACACGTTTCTTGAGTTTGCGAGTTAAGGTTTGCTCCGAAATCCCGAGCTCTTGAGCCAATTTTTTCTGGGTGTAACCCGCTCTGACCATGTACGACTTGAGTAAATTGACATTTACCACGTTTTCACCTCCAAACGACCTCGATGTAACTTGTGAGGTTACAAGTATGATAACACCATATCTGTAACCTGTCAAGTTATTTTTGGTAATTCAATTAAAAATATTGTAAACCGTCAGTTTATCTGCTATACTATAGATATTAAAGGAGGTGCTCATGGTGACTGTAGGTGATCGCATTCGACAAGTGCGTCAGGAGCAAGACGTAACCCAGCAGGAGCTTGCTGACTACATTGGCGTATCAAAGCAAGCTGTATATAAGTATGAGAATAACATTGTAACAAACATACCGACAGATAAAGTAGATGCCATTGCAAAACGGCTGAGAGTGTCTCCCGCCTATCTGATGGGCTGGGAGGAGCAGCCTGCCCTGGCTGCATCCAAAGAGCCCACTGTTCCGCCGGGCTTTGAGCCGATGCCAGCCATGGACGTGGTACCGCTGGTGGGACGGATCGCTTGCGGTACGCCCATCACGGCAGAAGAGAACATCGAACAAATGGTGTGCGTGCCTTCCCGCTGGCACTCCACCTTTACACTGACCTGCAAGGGCGACAGCATGGAACCCCGCATCCACGATGGCGATCTGGTGGCGATTCGCAGCCAGCCAGAGGTGGAGAACGGCGAGATCGCTGCTGTGCGGATCGGGGAAGAGGCTACCCTGAAGCATGTCTATCTGCACGAGAACTTCATTGAACTGCGGCCGGAGAATCCGGCTTTCAGCAGCATCATCCTCAGCCGGGAAGATATGAATGCCGTTGTCATTGAAGGCAAGGCCGTTGGGCTCTGCCGGGATATCTGATGTTGGAGGAAGTTAAGATGTCACTGTTTGGCAAGAAAGAAAAAGAAGAAATTGCACGACTGAATGCTGAAATGCAGAGCCTTCGGGAAGCTATGCCGTCAGAAAGCCGCACACTGGACGACATCAGTCGAGAAATCAAAGCTTCACGTGAAGAACTCGCTCGTGTCCAAGAAAAACTTGAAAGCCGCAACCGCGAGTTGAAGGATGCCTTGGAAGAACTTCAACAGGCAAAAGACCAGATTATTGAAACGAATGAAGAAATTCTGATGCAGAGTTTTGGGCTTTATACTCCTCGGTACTCTTTTATGAATGCAGACGAGTACAAGGCACATCTTTTGGAAATTCGTACCAAACAGAAAGATATGATTAAAGCGAAAACGGCTGTCAGCGGAAATATGAACTGGACAGTCAATGGAAATGCGTCCAAAGGCAAGAAGATGGTCTCTGATATGCAGAAACTTCTCCTTCGTGCATTCAATTCTGAATGCGATGACGTAATTGAACACGTCAAATACAATAATATCGAAGCCAGTGAAAAGCGTATTACTACCTCTAGGGAAGCGATTTCCAAGCTGGGAACCATTATGGAAGTCAGCATCCAGCCGAAATACTACCGCTTAAAAATCGAGGAACTTCATCTTGCTTTTGAATATGCCCAGAAAAAGCAGCAGGAGAAGGAAGAGCAGAAGGAAGCTAGAGCAAGAATGCGTGAAGAGGCAAAGCTTGCCAAGGAAATCGAAGAGGAACGCAAGAAATTGGAAAAAGAGCAGCAGCATTATCAGAATGCGCTGGATCGTATCAATGCGCAGTTGGTTTCTGCTTCTGAGGTTGACCGTGCAGCAATCGAAGAAAAGAAAGCTGAGCTGTTGGCCCAGCTGGATAAGATTGACAAAGAGTTCAAAGATGTTGATTATCGTGAGGCTAATCAGCGTGCCGGTTATGTTTATGTGATCTCGAATATTGGCGCATTTGGCGAGAACGTTTACAAAATCGGTATGACACGTCGCCTTGATCCACAGGATCGTGTGGACGAGCTGGGCGATGCCTCGGTTCCGTTTGACTTTGATGTACATGCTATGATTTTTTCGGATGATGCTCCTCGGTTGGAAGCTGCACTGCACAATGCCTTTGCGGATCGCAAGCTCAACTTTGTAAACCAGCGGCGAGAGTTCTTCCGTGTTTCCCTGGACGAAATCAAAAAGGTTGTCAAGGAAAACTATGACCGTTCTGTGGAGTTTGTGGAACTTGCTCCGGCAGAACAGTACCGCGAATCCATTAAGTTAAGAGAAGAGGCGCAGAAGGCAAAGCAGGGCACCCAAGGATAATTTGCCCCGGCCCCAGCTGGAAGACGTGCAGATCGAGGGCCGCGCCGTGGGTTGGACGTACTGGGTGGGGTGATTAGGAACCGGAGGAAGTGAATTTATATGGACGTACAAGGAAACAAGTTATCGGATGCAATGGTTTTGCCTCGCAGGCCAAAGCTCACAATCGAACAGCAGGTAGAACACCTCAAAAATAAAGGTGTCGCCTTTACCCTGTGCACAGAAGAACAGGCGGCATCCTTTTTGGCGTACAGTACTTTCTTTTTCAAGGTCAAGGCATTTGATAAGGACTATGAGATCAATCCAAAGACCGGAAAGTATCTGAACCTGGATTTTGCATACCTAATGGAATTGTCTACCCTGGATATGCACCTCCGCAGACTGATCCTACATGCCACCTTGGATCTCGAGCATTACCTTAAGGTCATGCTGATTCGGGAAATCAGCGAGAATCCAGATGAGGACGGCTACGAAATCGTAGATAGATTTTTCAGCGTATATCCAGAGGTCAAAGCCTCTATCAGCGCTAAATCAGAAAATTCTATGTGTTGTGACCTGATTCGGAAATTGGAAAAAGAGGGTTATGCAGTCTGGAACCTGATTGAGGTTCTTTCTTTTGGTGACCTTGTAATGCTGTGTGAGGTATACGATCAGAATACAGGCGGAAAGAACGAGGATCTATTCCGTTGTCTGTTTGCGGTTCGCTGTTTGCGAAATGCAGCCGCCCACAATAACTGCCTGCTGAACAGTATGCGAGCACCTTACACCAGGAAAATAAAGCCCTCCATGTTCTTGAACCATTTTGCAAGCACGATTCCGGGCATCAAGGCAACGTCTCGTGAAAAAAAAGATGTCGAACCCTGTTATTCACGACTTCGTGGGGCTGCTTTTCGTTTACGACAAAATCGTAACTTCTCCCCGAACACGGGAGCACTTTGCCGATGAACTCCACCAGCTTTTTGATGAGCGGATGGTGAAACGGAAAGAGTATTTCCAAAAAAATGAGGTTCTGTTGTCCTCGTATTCGTTTGTGATAAAAGCCATCAACCAGTTGTATCCGCTGGAATAATGCAACAATGACACATTTTTGTAAAACAATAGTGCATTGCGCACTGCCTTGCTTTTCTGTAGAATAATACAGACGAACAAAAACGCCACGTGAGTGGAGCTGTTTTTAGAGGGCTGGTGCATGCACCAGCCCTTATTTTTCGTTTCAACCGTCACAAAAGAAAAAACTCCCCCGGTGCTGGAACACCGAAGGAGTTAAAAGAAGCGGCTCACCCAGAAGAGGGCATCGCACACTCGACACTGCGATTATACCTCTTTTGGGCGGGCTTGTCAAAGTGTACCCCAAAGGAGGTATTTTTTATGGGAATGCGAACCAACACCGCCCAGTGGCTGCCGAACCAGAACCGCTGGCAGATCAAGGTGCAGAAGGACGGGGTGCGCAAGACGTTCACCAGTGCAAAGCCGGGCCGTACCGGCCAGCGGGAAGCAAATGCAAAAGCGGATGCCTGGCTGGATGAGGGCATTTGCAGCACCACCAAGCGCTGCTTGGAGGTCTGGAACGAGTATCTGATCTCGGTGCGGGCCACCGCCGGCACAAGCTATGCCCAGCAGGTGGAGAAGTTCGGACAGAACTACATCCTGCCAGTGGTGGGCGACCGCCGGATCGGTGACCTGAATACGGGAATGCTGCAGGATGTGCTGAATCGGGCATACAAGGAAGGCAGCATGAACCCACAGGCCACTCGAAAGAGCAGGGGAAACCTCTCTAAGAAAACATTACAGGGAATCCGGGCGGTTGAAGTCAGCTTTGTGAAATGGGCAAGGCAGCACAAATACACCGCCCTGCGGCCAGAGGACGAGGGCCTCACAGTACCCAGGGGAGCACGTCCAAAGGGCCGAAAGATCCTTCAGCCGGACGCGCTGCGGGTCCTGCTTTCCACGGATACGCGCATCGTCCGTGGCAAGGTTGAACAGGATGCCAATATCCATGCATATCGCTTTGCAGTCCTGACTGGCCTGCGCCCCGGGGAGCTGCTGGGGCTGCGCGTGGGCGACGTGGAGGGCAACCGGCTGCATCTTGCCCGGGCCATCAATACCTTTGATGAGGAAACACACGGCAAGAACGAAAACGCTATCCGCACGGTGGTCCTGCATCCGCTGGCGGCTGCGGAGCTCCACGCACAGCTGCAGCAGCGGGCCTTTGAAGAAGAGCGGCCTCTTCGGGGAGATGATCCAATCTTCCTGTTGGAGAATGAGCACAGCCTCTATAACTACTGGCAGTTCTACCAGCGCAGCAACGGCATTGACCCGCCGGTCAGCCTGTATGAGCTGCGGCACACCTTTGTGAGCATCATCGAGGATGCTGTGTCCCCGGCAGAACTGCGCCGCATGGTAGGGCACAGCAAAAGTATGGATACTTACGGCTGGTACAGTCACGCCGTTGACGGCAGGGCTGACACGGCAGCAATGGCCGTTTCAGATGCTCTGGCAGAGTATTCTCCGCGTGCAAAATAACCCACTTTGTAACCCGTTTTTGTTCCTAAATGGTTGTGATAGCCGATAATTGATTTTTGGTAAAATTCAAAAAATGCGCATGAATCCATCACAATTTCAAAGCGCATCCAGCGAATTGTGATAGTTGAGCTTGTTCGAATCCACCCGCGCCCACCAAGAACTCCAGTATCCGAACCGGGTACTGGAGTTTCTGTTTTGTAATAACCTTCCCGGAGGCTAGGCGGGTGGATTCGAACAGCATCGACCCGCCGAATAGTCCGGCGGGGAAAAAAGCCCCTGCGGGGCTTTTTTAGATGCGCGGCTTGCGTAGTCCACCCGCGCCCATAAAAAGACCGCCAGTGTAGAGTGATATGAACCCCAAAAGTTAGACAAAAATCAAATTAAGCGACCCCAACGGTCTG
>ERZ506805.196-NODE-196-length-23454-cov-11.9547_pt1 | contig 23454 bp, 16 predicted proteins | sample MGYA00513183_ERZ506805 | MGnify/ENA metagenome assembly ERZ506805
CCATTTTACCCTCGCTTATTTATGACGGTATTTCAGCGCGCCGCTCGGGCACGTACGTTTGAGTTTAAATAACTTGCCGTTACCACGTACGCAATTGCCAGAATTTGTAGTGATGCGATGGGCACAACTTTCCAGGGTAGTCAGAGCCATACCTTTACTAGCTGCATTAACCCGGGAGTAACATCACACAGGCCCCTCTTCAGGGGCCTCTCCTTGTCAGAACATATACCGGAAATTCGCGTTTATTGCGTTATCCACGTTGTATTTACCAAAGGCGGATTTCTCAAACTCCAGACCAAAGCGCATGTTGTCCTTTATCTGTGCGTTCATGCCAACATTGAACAACATCCTGCTGTCTTTCTCCCCTTTGATCCGTTTCTCTCCGGATGCATCACGAAGAACTGTCTCGCCATTATTCAGCAGGTCAAACTGCCAGCTGGTTCCGGCACGGGCTGTCACACTCCAGTCCTTACCCCTGAAGGTTTTGCCCAGCTCAATCCCTGTTCTGCCAATCAACGGGCTGAAATCCTTGTTCTTCATACTTAGATCCATCTCACCGTCTTTCCAGTTGAATGTTTTCCCGGACACTGCGCCGTAAACCAGTTCGGCCTGAGGCTCAATAAATGTGTCTTCCGTCAGGTGATAACGGTAACCCGTTTCCGCTCCAGCATACCAGGAGTGGGTTCCGTAGTGCTTCGTACCCAGACCGGCAAAGTTGCCTGTGTAGTCATTGTCATGGTGAATATATTTACCAATCAAATCGATATAGGCACCGGAGTTAAACAGTGCTGAAGCATACAGACCTCCCCCCACGGATTTTGTCTTCCCGCTGAACGCATCACTGTCTGCACTGCTGTCGGTATAGGTCATCGTGACACCGGTGAACAGGTCAACACCGTCCAGCGCATGTTTTTTGTCAAAACCGACCTGAACGTGGGTGTAGTTATCACTGTATCCGCCATCGGCTGAACCGGCGCCGTTCATGATACGGGCCCAGGCACCGGCATCACCGTTCGTGTCACGCAGCTCACCCATACGTTTGTTCAGATTGTTTACTTCCGTCATAAAGCTTTTGTAGCCGGCATTCATGAAACTGTTCGCCTTCGCTGCAGCCGCTTTATCGGCTTCCGTCCTGAAACCATCCAGAATCCACTTCGTACTGCCGCCAGTGGTGTCAACACGCAGCGTCGGCGTCACACGACTGAAGCCTGTCACCCGGGTGCCCGCCTTAAAGATATCCCCTGATGTTCCGACCGGTGCACTGACCAGCGGGATATTCAGGGACTGTCCCGGAGACGGGTTCTTCATAAAGCTGACATTCAGGGTGTTGTCTGAACCGCTGGCTTTCTCCATAATACTGATTTTATCAGCGTCCTTCAGGTCAGTGCGCAGGACAAAATCACTGCCCGTGGCATCAAGTGTCTTAACCGTCAGGGTACGGAAGGCACCGTTTTCTTCAGACTGTACCCGGCTGTTACGGGTCGTCAGACTGTTGATGTCGGAATCTCCGGTCAGCTGCCACAGGCCATTATTCATACTGACGTTTCCCTTACCGCCGGTGATGGCACCGTAGTACGCCGCGTTATATCCGTTGAACAACCCGGCAGCCAGAACAGGGGAGACAGAAGAGGAAACTGAGCCCGGGTTTTCGGAGCCAATACGAATGCTGGATGAACTGGTAGCATGAACATCCCCGGAAACATGGGCCTGCTGGCTGATGTTCAGCGTGGCGTTATCACCGGTTAAATCATAGCCTTCTGTCATGTATGTCAGAACAGGCATCCAGGTATTATCAGCGCCATTCTCCGGCGTGCCGCTCAGGGAAAGCGTACCGTTCTTCCCAATCTGAACCCGGTTGTCACTGTAAAGCCCTTTTTGTGCCGTCAGATGACCGCCGTCACGGACAGAAAGGGTGGAATTCACGAAAACACCACTGTTCTGCAGAAGGGCATCCGGTGAGGTGACGTTTACCTTACTGTCATGGGCTTCAATCCCGCCAGTGAACCGGTTATTGATGTCCAGCGTGGAGCCTTTTTGCAGTGTAATATTGCCCGTATAGCTGCTACTGCCATCATCTGCAGAGCGTCCTTCACGAACGTCCTGGCGGAAGCCAAAACCATTACCGGTAATATTGATGCCATCATACATATCAATGAATACCGGAACGTCGCCCCCCAGTTTCAGCGTTGAATTCGATGCAACAATATCCCCCTCAACAACTGAGTTACGTGCAGTTGTGAATTCTGCGTTTTCCAGATTCAGAGTCTTAAATCGGAAATGCCGGGTTTCCCAGTCAGGTTGATCAAAAGAAGCCACCTGGTTATTTGTTTTATAGGCACTGTTATTCTTCTTATTTGCCTCACTTTCCAGTTTGGCAAAATCAGCAACATAATCTTTGTCACAAAGAACTCCGGGGACATAGCAGTGCCGAGGCCCCTCGCGGAATATTGCATGTGTTGTGGCATGACCCTGTAACCGAAGCTGGGAATTCTGTATGGAGATATCATTGTGCGTATCAATGTTTCCATCAATAATCAGGCTACTGTCAGCACTTTTCTGTGTCCCAGAGTGTTCGATATTCGTATTTCCCGTGATATTGCCGTGATAGACATAACGGGAGGGGTTTTGTAGAGAAAGGGTCGCTGTTTTATCAGAAGTATTGGTGATAATGGTACCAACATCAGTTGCCGCAATCTTCTTAAACGACTGGCTGAACCCGTTTAAATCCAGAGTCCCCCCACGACTGGTAAAATAAATACCTCTGTAATCACTATTTTTATCCAGCGCATCGGCCTGCCCTAGTTTGACCGTTCCGCGACCACTGGCAACATAGATAGCATTAAAGGCCTTTGCTGCATTAAGAACAACAGTACCGTCACCCATTTTCAGGTTATTCCCCTGGACCACATTAACGTTCAGTGTACCGGATCCTGTTTTGTGCAGGTTATCGTTTACCTCCCCTTTTACCGACCAGTCGACAACCGTATCTTTTCCGATATCAATACCCGCACCTTTATATGTTTTATCTTTCCCGGTGATTGAATAATATTGTCCCTCATCAAAAATAAATCCTCCAGTTCCTGAATTCAGGTTATCGGTGAGTTGAATGTTCCCGCCACCATGAAATTTTAAATCTTTATTTTTATTATTCTTGGTCAGTTCAATAGCGGTTGTATTACCGTTAACAGTAATATTTTTATTATTAACTGTCATTTTCTGACCATTGAGATTCACTTCCTGAGTAAAAGTATTTTTCAGGGTATCGACAGTGTTCTGATCATATCGAGCAAAAAAGGCCCAGGTATCCTTACTGGAGAATGCTTTACCATATGTTGTTCCAAGAATGACCCATTTTTTTCTCTGATTGTCATAAAGATAAAATCCGGAACCGCTGTCTCCTCCTGTCACTTCATTATAAAATCCGCCTGTATTATTCGTGGCTAACATATTGTTCCAGTTTAACTGAAACATAGAGGCACTACGTAATAATGGATTATATGCCTGTCCCACCCCATAAGATGTAACACCGGTTGCTCCGGATCCGACCCGAAAACCGATTATCTGTTTCTTTCCATTGAATTCAATACCATAACGCTCCAGTGCTTCTGCTGCTGATAAGTTGAAATCAGCATGCTCTGTTGCACCAGCTGTTTCAACAACAAACTTATCCAGACGCTGGACCGCAAAGTCACCTTTGGTCACCCGATCAACATAATGATAGTCTGACTGTCCCCATGTCTGAGTTTTAACGGCATGGTGAATAGTGCCATTATGGCTTGCGGTAACACTGTAGGCATTACCAATGGAAGTTGTTGCACCTTTAGCGGATACCGGAGAAAAATCAGGGATCGTTACTTCAGGAAAACTGAATTCACCACCATTTTTTAATGGCGTTTTTACCCCGTATGCTCCAGGCTGAAATACACCTTTATTCTGTGCCAAATCAAGATAATCACGGATCCAGAAATTTCGGGTATCCATCTGCGCTGCATAGGCATGTTCAGCAGCACCATAAGACAAGGCGGAAACTATAAATGTAGCGAGAAGTTTTCGACCGGTTTTAGAGGATACTCGGGATGCTAATTCTGATACAGCTATAAGCCCTTGAGTAAGGTGACAATACTTAAGTGAATATATTCTGTTCACGGGTAAGACTCCATAACGTTTATAACATAATACAAACCAATAGAACTATGTCTTTATTAACAAATAAGCTTCCAGTTTCCTTTATTAATTGCAGTTGAAAAATAAAATTGAGCCCGCGCCTGTAAAAAATACATTTACAATACAGATTGCATAGTAGTGTAATAAGCATATTTACATTGCAATAATTAAATTGCATTGCGCCGCCCAAGAGTATTTGGAATATAATAACGACTCCATACCCACATTGCATAATGAAGGATAAAGCTACAAAAATAAAATCAATAGATAAACAAAATCATATGTCGTTTAAGTGTTTTTGCATTTATTGCTTTATATTTTATATCATTGTGCGGCGGAATTCTTCATTTATTTCTCACATTAGCATTACTTTATCGTATTGTTACATTTTTTCGAAAAACAATGATACTTTTAGCCTGTGCATATTTTTATATTTGAAGATTAATTGAGCCCATGGGTAAATAATTCGCTATTATTTGAGTAAACCTTATATGGACGCCCCGGGTGATGTAAGCACTGGTTCGATGTGGTTTGCGACCATATATCCGACGTCGTCAGTAGGTTCAGTGACCTGCGCCATGATGTTTTCCGAGCCCTGTATCCTAATAACTACACCGGTATTTGATTATCCAGGTTTACTTCAGGCTGTTACAGGGACGGTAGCCATTTTCTCATCAGTATCTGCAAACTCAGTTAAAAAGACTTTCTGTAACTTGCTGTTTTTATTTAATTCATCGCAGCGGCCTTCTGCATATTAAAACCAATACCATCGGTCAAAACACGCCAGATCATTCTCGTCAGTTTATTCGCCAGCGCAGCCTCGATTATTCTGTGATCGATACGCCGCCCACAGACAGTGAACAGGATCTGGAATAAATTCAGGTTCTGGACGCTCGTATGCTGTTGTCCTTACCGCAAAATCATCCACTGACGGAGGAAGAAAACCTTGACGCAACGCAGCTTGCCAACCAGCAGTGGATTGCCGTTATTCATAATGACGATGTCCATTCACGTGATGGTTTTGTCGAAACCTGCGTCAAAGCAGGGTTTAATCACGATATTTGTTTAGAAGCTGGCGAACCTCTGACAGCATTAGGTCTGAGTCTGCTTCACAATGTGCCGGAAGGCGGGTATTACGCGGATTACCGTGATGAAATATTCCACGTAATTATGGATCGCCAGGCATAAAGTCAATCAATATCCGTTGGTATCCCATTTCCGCCAGATCCTACGCGGCGAATAAAAAAGGAATCCCTTTTGCCACTGACGAAAGCGGATTCTCATAACAAGCCAATGGCGCACACGTTACGCGTTAAAGGTAAAAGCGACAGCGAAACCATCTGCGATGGCTGGCGTTAACGTTGCGTTCTGATACAAAAGCCAGGGGATGTCCCCTGGCTTTTTCCTGCGAAGTACCTTAAAGGTATCGAAGCATGATTTAGGAAATATTGTCTATATAACTCATCATGACTGTTTTTTGACTTTCAAAGAAAATTGTTTCGGCGTAATGCCAAAGAACTCTTTAAAGTTACGAATAAAATAAGATGTACTGGTATAACCCACTTCATTGGCAATACTGTTTATATGCTTTTCGGTAGTTGTGATGAGTTTAGCCGCCTGATGCATGCGGATATCCAACACCAGCGTATTAAAATTATTACTCTCTTTCTCAAGCTTCTTACGAATCGACACCACCGACATATGCAAAATGCCTGCAAGATCTGCCAGCTTCCACGATTTTGCGAGATCGGCCTCTATGATTGTCTTTAGTCGCTCAGTAAAGGTAGTATCCGTTGATACCGACAGAGAATAAACTAACGATTCAATGTCCCTGATTTTAGAAAGAAGATAAGTAATCTTATAAACTTGTCTGTGTTGAGGAACGTCATTCCCAATTAATCGTTTGAATATTTTAATATCTGTTTCATCAACAGAACAGGTGAATATTTTACGCCGCATCTGGCTGACATTCTGCGGTTCCAACAAAAGCGGCTCCATCACCTTACAGATACAACTGAGCACATCACTGTCAATGTGATAGATCTCGTAGGGTACACCTTGGCCTAATACTTTTAATGCAACATCAATCACTGTGTTTTTTTCGACATAACAAAGTGATTCAGGGGGTACATTAAAGGATTGCCCATCTTTCGTTTTTACAAGCAGTTGTGCATCGTGCAAATAAATAATAGCACAATTGTAAAAGCGAATTTTCTTCAGCACCAACACATTGTTGTGTGCATAACTTTCCTTAACCGGGAAAGTAAGGTTACTTAAAGCACTTTGACTATTCATACAGTCACCCCCATGCTTTATATGCATATAATTTCACGTGTTATCAGCCATGTAAACTCGGAAATTTTTATTTATCGAAATATCTTATAATTTTAATTATTCATTTTTTAACTATACATCTCTTTAAAATACAAAGCATTACAAAGCGACCTTGTCGTGATTATTATCAATTTAAATATTTCAAAAAGAAAACAATACGTAAATGCAGCAATCACACATTTAGAAAAAGAAAAGAATTTTTAAGTAGGACTGGAAGCTTTCTGGTGGATTCTGCACCCAGCTTTAGTTTTATCGAACGTATTTTATAATAAATACTATGCTCTTTGAGCTGTGTTATCGTCGCGATCTCTCTAATTTTCTTCCTCTTAAAAAAATACAAATAGACTATTTTCCTCTCATCTTCTGTAAAGTTGTTAAACACCGAAACAGGCGAGGGACTACGACTCTCAAAAACACATAGTTTCTTCTTCCTCCAGGATATTTGCTCAAGGTATAAACATATGACTGGGCGTTTCTCCATAAGAAAGCAATATGAGAAGTAATCATCTCTGTCGCAAATCAGGTAGACTTTATGATATTTATTACGAATCTCTTGGGCTGAATCAACATCTCTGTAATCGAAACATTTAATATCTAAATTGTCGTCAGAGAGCAATGACAACCCATAATTAAAAAATGTATTTTTACTTGCCAACAAAAAAGCAACAGGCATAAGAACCCTTAGTCATAAAATATATTAGGCGTCTTAACTAAAAGTGACTATAATGTATAGAAACGTCAAAAACCATCCTAAAAAATAACGCTATGCGATAAAATTATGTTAACCAAAAATTGTTGTAAATACATTTAATTCTCACTTACAATTAATTTATTAAAAAGTCTGAACTATCCGCTCAGACTTTTATGTTTTTAAAAATAAAAATCAGAATGAATAACGGACATTGGCATTAATTGCCTTATCAATATCGTAATGACCAGAGGCTGAACGCTCTACATTGAGACTAATCCTGGTGTTTTCTTTAATTTCAGCATTGACACCTAAATTAAAATTTACACGGCTATCTTTACCGTTTCTGATGAATGTTTCCCCGGCAAGATCACGAACGACCGTTTTCTCAGGATTAAACAGGTCATACTGATAATGAACGCCTGCTAGCGCAGTCAGCTTATAGTCTCCACCTGTAAAGGTTTTACCGATTTCAACGCCAGTACGACCAATCAATGGGTTCTCCTGTTTACGCTGCATACTGATGTCATAACCTTCAGACTGCCAGGCAAAACGGTTTCCTGACACTGCGCCATAGACCAGTTCCGTCTGTGGCTCGATAAATGCCTCTCCCGGAAGCGAGAATCGCCAGCCTGTTTCCGTCCCCAGATACCAGGAGCGCGAGCTGTAATCCTGCTCCGACATCGACACTTCCGTTGCCGAGTAGTGGTTGTCGTGGTGGACATACTTACCGATCACATCTACATACAGCCCGGAATCAAACATCGTGGACGCGTAGAGACCAATACCGACTGATTTCGTCTGACCGGACCAGCCTGTGCCATGACTATTACTGTTAGTGAATGTTGCTGTCACACCGGTAAACAGATCGCCACCGTTAAACGACTGTTTTCTGTCAGCCCCTATCTGCAGGTGCGTCCAGCTGTTGGAATAACCCGCATCTGCGGACCCCGTACCACTATAGATGCGCGCCCATGTGCCAGTATCTCCATGAGTATTACGCAGATCACCCATACGGTAGTTCAGATTGTTCATTTCCGTCAGAAAGCTTTTATATCCGACGTCCATTACGGATTTACCTGCCTGAATCGCCGCTTTATCCTGCTGAACGTCAAATCCCTCCAACCGCCATTGCTTGCTGTTCTCCGTTTCCACCATACTCAGTTGCGGTGTATAGGTATGGAAACCCGTACGTTGTGTGATTGGGTTTAACATAAACACATCGCTTTCCGTGGCTTTCGGCGCGTTGACCAGTGGGAGAGATGAAGTTGCTTCTCTGGCAGCAGAAACCGTCGGGACAACAACCAGCGAGTTATTTTTCCCGTTCAGCGACTGGTTAACCGTTACCGTATCCGCTGTTTTACCATTGGTATTGATGATGAACATGCTGTTATTGGCGGTCAGAGTATCCACAGTCAGCGCACCGGCTGCGCCGACATTGCTGAAGCTCACTTGCGCGCCCTTCAACTCGAGGGATTTCACAACAGACTGACCCTCTGCCCGCCAGAGGGTATTCGTCATCATCACACGTGCCAGTGGCGCACTCAGGTTGCCACCATAGGCTGTGAACAGATTCTGATCGGCTTGATTCGTTACACCAAAACTCAGACTGGCAGCATCATTTGCCTGAATATTACCTGCCATTATGCTGCCCGCGCCGACATTCAGCGTTGAGCCCTGCCCGATAAAGCTCCAGCGCCCGGCGGTGTACTGTCCGGATAACATTGAAAGTGTTGACCCCGCACCGGCTGTCACTTCCCCGTCAGAGATCAGTCCCGATGTCGCCGTCAGATTCGCGCCATCCGCCAGCGCGAGTGCTGAGCGGGTAAAACTACTAAACACATTGAGGGTGGCATCGCCAGAGGTCACGGTCGTCGTACTGTCAGTGCTCTCTATACCGCCAGTAAAATGTTCATTAATAGTAAGCGTGGAACCATTTTTCAACGTTACCCGCCCATTGAACCGGCTCTGGTCAGTCTCAGTCGTCGCTTTTGACTGACCCCGTGAGGGCGTAGTTTGTACACCATTCCCGTCATTAATATCGATGTAGAGATCTTCACTACCCAACGTCACGGTGGAGTGGTTCGCATTGATATTCGTGCTGAGACTGGCGTTTCTCGCCAGGTCGAACGCTGCATTATTCAGGTTAAGCTGCTGCATACTGAAATGTCGTGTTTCCCAGTCATCCTGAGTAAAAGACACGGGCTGAGTCAGTACAGAATTGTCGCCAAGCGTCTTAAGTTTATCTGCCACGGCCTGAGTACTGACAGCATGAATAACTGGATGCCCCTGAATAAACAACCGGCCATTTTCTTGAGTGAAACTTCCCTGCGTGTCCACTCCGCCATCCATTACAAAGTCGTTCTGCGTTCCGGGTGTAACGGTATTATTGATATCAATATTGCCTGTGAAGTGACCGTGCCAGATGTTAGCAACTGCCGTCGTGGCATCTGCCTTGTTAAAATCCAGATTCACCGAAGCCAGCGATCCACTGTTAGTTAGCACTGCGCCTTCATCTGCGCCGTTGAGCTTATGGAAGGTGAGGTTGTTACCGTTGATATCGAGCTTACCGCCGCGGTAACCCCACTTCACATTGTCGGGATTTACCTGCTTAGCATCACTCAGTACCACCGTGGGTCTGCCGCTGACAATACTGACATTATTAAAGGCCTGAACGTTGCCATTGCTGTCCGGTCGTTGCGCCAGGATGACCGTCCCCTCACCGACATTCAGTCCACCAGGATTAATGCCCGTACCGTTCACTTTCAGTGTCCCGGTACCAAGCTTATGCAGGTTATCGCCCTGAACACCGTTCACCTGCCAGTCAACGATACTATCGCCATTAATAATGATCCCGCCGCCTTTCCAGGTCTGAGAATCGAGGGGCGTAATACTATAATCATCATTAAACGTCAGCGTTCCCGCTCCCTGATCAACGGTGTTTTCCAACACCACAGAACCGCCTCCCTGGAAGGTGAGATCTTTACCACTGTTTAATGAAGCAGGTGACGTTAATCCAGGATTGCCATGCATTGACCAAGAGGACGCGCCCTGGGTTAATGTACCGATACCCGTTGTTTCATCATATGACCAGTGAATATCGCCTTTATTTCGTTGTGAAATGACCGGAGCGTCAGCATCCTGCTTCATGATATTGTCAACATAGCTAACGGGAACTATCGTATACCAGTTAGTTCTTCCGGTGACCTTCCTGTCTGCGGCATGTAGTACAGCCAAGACAACCCATTTGTTTTGTTGTGCATCCCAGGCAAAAAGCGGGGATCCACTGTCACCTGCCATCCCCCAGGAAGTGAGAGGCGAATTATCTATATTGGTCGTAAAACGTAAGTTTGAAGAAAAAGGAGGATTAACTATTCCTCCCGTTTTGTAGGCATACCCACCGGCAATACGGACAGGATTGCCATCTTTATCCATTACATATTGCGTGCCTGTACCGACACGGTAGAAAACGGGGAAACGCTCTTGATTCTGATATGTGCCATTTGCAGTTCCGGCATTGGTTATATCAAGCGGAATAACCTCAGTTACGATTTTGTTCAGCCGAGGCAAATGAAAGTCTAACCCCCCCTGGTAGTTATTTCGACTTATCAACGTATAATTCGTGTCATCTCCATAACCAAATCTTACATTTTTATACCCTGTATTATGTTTTACACTCACGATATATTGTGGGAAGGCCAATGTTGCAAACCCCGTTCTTGCATTGGAACTGAAGTCGATCATGGGTGCCTTATCTAACGTAGCAACGACTTTCCCAGATTTATCATACAATGGGATATCCATCGCACCAGGTTTGAAAAGTCCTTTATTTTCAGAAAAATCACGATAAGTCTGATAGGGTATATCATAAACCGCTCTGGAAGCGGTTGATTCGGCGGAATATCCCCCCCCAAACATACTGACTAAGAGGATACTCAGTGATATTCGTGAGGTAACTCGTTTTCTTATACCCTCACTCACTTCTGAAACGACAACCGCCTCGCCTTTGCTGTTCTTTTTTATTGCGTATATTTTATTCATTTCATTTCCCGGGAATTACCTGCTTAAATAACAAACAGTCAAGCAACCGACGGCATCAGTCAATAAATAAAGGGGGGGCTTACTATTTTTTTATCTCTAAAAGATATCCTGACGATGAACTAAAAACAGCAGTTTTTTAATTTTTTCTCTATCTCAAAATAAAAACAATATCACCTAAAAATAAAATCAGCATACGCAATTACACCACAAATAAAAAAATAAGATACAAAAGTAAGGATCGATCACTTTAAGGTTTGCCTGTAAATTTTCAGGGCAATATATTCTGCATCGCTCATTAAGATGTTATGAGCTGACTTAAGAATTAAGCCTATTATTATTATGGAGTATAAAATGAAAAAGCTGATTTTAGGTTCGGCAATTCTGGCAGTTCTGGGTGTAGCGTCTAATGCCATGGCTGCAAACAGTGGTACTGTTAACTTTATGGGTGCAGTATCTACTGCAACATGTAATCTGTCTGTAAAAAATAACGCAGGAGCTGATATTGGTAGTGTTGATTTAGGAACGTTAACAAATACTGCTACAACTGATGGTGTTGCAGTTGCTTTCAAACTGGTTCCACAAGAGGCAGCATGTCTCACAAAAGCTGCCGCTAATATGACATGGACGTCACCAACATTAAGTGCAACCGGTCTCAATAACGCCTCAACAGGCGGTACTAATGCAACGATGATTTTAAATGCAACCAATGCAACCGAGACTGATAAATCTATTAAACAAGGTAATACCTCTTTCAACTATAACGTAGCAAATGGTATTAAATCTTTTGACTTTGCAGCTCAACTAAAACGCCCTGCAGCCGGCGCAATGACCGCTGGTCCTTTCAGTGCTTCTGCAAGTTACATTGTTGCATATAAGTAATTTATATCCATAAAGAAGGGAGAAATCCCTTCTTTATATTGATATTAAGTTAGCAAGGGATAACATGAAAAAAAGATTAATTTTAAGCATTGTCATTTTTCCTTTAAGTTGTATAAATGTTCTTGCTGACGACTTCAATTACAGTTTCATTCGTGGGGGAAGCAAACAAATTCCACAGATTCTCGCCAGCAATCAAAAAAATCCATCTGGAAAATATCTGATAGACATAATATTTAATGGTTCAAAAATTGGATCATCTATAGAGTTAAATATCAGCGAAAAAGAGTCTGACAAACTCTGTTTTTCCGCAGACTGGTTATCTAAGAATGGAATAAAAATTAATAAAAACTTTTACAATGCAGAATTTGATGCTGCACGGCAATGCTATATCATTGAAAATGATGCAAACAGCCAGATTAAATTTGATCCTTCCCTGCAAGAGCTGTCAATCGATATGCCGCAGGCGGGTTTTATCGATACCAAAAAAGAAGGCGGCACCTGGGATTATGGTAGTACCGGTTTTAAACTCGCCTATGATCTTAATACTTCAAAATCAAGCAACCAGGACCGAACCACATACGGTAACATTGAAGGTCAGATCAATATTGGCGAATGGGTCCTACTTGGCAGGGGATACGCGTATCAAGGGGAAAAATTTCAGAGCAATAACCTGTTGTTAACGCATGCAATTAAATCGATTAAATCAGATATCCTGATTGGTAAAACCCAGTCCTACAATACTCTGAATAACGGATTTACCTTTTATGGCGCACAGTTAAAGTCCAATCAGGATATGTATCCCTGGAACTCACAATCCTATGCCCCGGTAATAAACGGCATTGCCAGAACGCATGCCCGCGTTACTGTCGAACAAGGCGGTTACACATTGAAATCATTCGTGGTTCCGCCTGGTCCTTTTGTGATTAATGATCTGACCGGTGTGTATTCAGGCGATATTATTTTAAAAATCTATGAAGAGGACGGCACGGTCAAAGAACAGCGTTTCCCGGTTGCTGTTCTGCCGAATTTATTGAAGCCTGGCAATTATAATTACAATATTGCCATAGGTAGCAAAGTTGATCAGTACAGTGACAAGCGTGATGAGGACAGCTTATTCGCGCAAATGACCTATGATTACGGTTTTGTGCCCTTTACGCTCAATACATCTGCACTGGTGGACAAAAACTATACTAACGTTGGCCTGGGGTTCATCCGCTCTTTTGGCTGGTTTGGTGCAGTCGCGATGAGCGGCAACCTGTCGCAAGCCAAATATCATAATGGTAAAGCCATGAATGGTTTTAGCGCATCGGTAAAATATGCTCGCGCCTTAGGGGAAAACGCAAATTTACAGCTAATCGGTTATCGTTTTAACTCAGAAAATTATATTGATTATTCAGATTTCAACTATCGCTATTACAGCCTGTTAAACAACAGGCCTAAACAGCGGTATGAATCGATTATTACCTATCAATTACCAGAAATGAATGTGTTCTTAAATATGTCTGCCTGGAAGGAGGACTACTGGGATCGTTCCAGTGAGGTCGGTGCAAACTTAAATCTTAGCAAGAGCTTTAATAATATCTCGGTCTCTCTGAATGCCGGGTATTCCAAACTGCAAGGCATGGAAAACGATTATAACGCCGGGGTATCCCTTAGCGTGCCCTTTAGCGTGTTTGATAAATCGCACTATAGCTTCTCGGGTATAAACTATGATCGCCGTAACGGTACCAATTTCAACACCGGTGTTGCTGGAAATATTAATTCTCGCCTGAGCTATAATGCGTCCATCAACCAGTCACGTAACACCACAGGAAGTGCGGTTTCTGCTTCTTATCTGTTTGATATTGTGCAAACCTCGGCAAGCTATTCGCAAATGGGGAGCACGTCGAGTTCGTCATTCCAGGTCGGCGGCAGTATTATCGGAGTGCCTGATGCAGGGATTATTTTTACACCTGTGAAAAATGATGAAATTGCAGTTGTACAAATGGAAGATGTTCCTGGCGTTAGATTTAACGGTTCCATGCCTGGCGATAAAAAAGGACGCGCAGTGATACCGTTAACGGCGTATAACAATAACACCATCACGGTGAATGCGGACAACCTACCGCAGAGCGTTGAATTAACCGAAAACGCAATCAATGTAACGCCAACAGAAAACGCGATTATCTATAAAAAGGTGAAATACAGAAAAATCAACACATATATTGTTAAAGTTATCAGCGGTAATGGTTTCGTTATTCCAATGGGGAGTATTGCTAAAAACGCGGAAAATCAGGAAATCGGCTACGTCAACAACGGCGGTATTCTATTAATGAATCTTGAAGAAAAAGATGAAGGGATAATTTCTGTCGGTGATTGCAAATTCGACTCTCGATCGCTGAAGAAAGATATGGGTAAAGTACAGGAGATTAAGTGTGGCTAAGAAAAATACACTACAGAAATTATTCATGTTCGCATCACTGTGTTTATTTACGGCATCAAGTCATGCGGCTTTCGTCCTAAACAGCACACGTTATGTTTTTGATGAAAAAAGAGAGAATATCTCTGTACAGGTTGATAACCAGTCTACTCAGGAATATGGCGGGCAAATATGGATTGAAAATCAGGATCAGAACGATAAAAACGTCTATTTTGTGCCCAGCCCCACTTTTTTTAAAGTGGCTGAACAGCATAAACAAATCCTGCGTATTCTGAAAATTAATGATGCGCTTCCAAAGGACAAAGAATCGCTATTTTGGATCAACATTCAGGAGATCCCTAAAGCGCCGAAGGACAGCACTAATACCTTATCGATTGCGCTGCATACTCAGGTCAAAATGTTTTATCGTCCTGACGCATTGAAAGAGAAAAGAGAAAACGCCGAGCAAAATATTAAGGCGATAAGCAGTGAGGGGAATACCGTTCTCTGGAACGACACCCCCTACTACTTTGCAATAATCAGTGTTAAACAAAATGGAACAGCCATAAAAGTTAGCGAGGATATTAAAGATAAACTATCTGTGTTTGCTCCGGGTGAAAAAGTATCGCTGGGTAAGTCAGTCACCAGTAACAGCCTGAGTATTGTGGCATTCGATGATTATGGCGTTGATAAAGAGTATAAATTAACTAAATCCTGAAACGCATAAGGTTTTTTCTATGTATAAATTTGCGCTTGCTCTTTTCTTTGTTTTTTCATCACTCAGCTCTATACCCGTTATGGCGGCAAACTGTACTGGGGGATCGATAGTTTTTAATACTGATCCCAGCGATCGTGGTTATTGGGAGAATATTTATACAGCAGCAAATAAAGATCCTTTGTTAATCATGCAAGTCGCCGTACAAAATGGTATGAGTTGTGATCCTGATTATGTCGAGAATGCAACTAAGAAAGGTAAGATGGTTATGAGAATAACCAGCGGTGGGACATGTAAAAACTCCACAACCATAACGACACCCTATCCAGGCATTGAATGGCAGCTGGAAGGTATGAATTGTAGTGGTAATCAAATTACCTCCAATAACATTAAATCAGGCCCATGGGATGGCAGAATTGACTGGCCCTCAGGTACTGTTCTGGGTAAAGCCAAGCTTGTGGTGAATGATCAATACTGGATACAAAATACGAAAACCGGTCAATATACTGTTAGCATTCCGTCACTTTCTGAAGGAAATACGATAGTAAACAGCCCTGCAGTAAATGTCAGTTCTATTTTGGGTAGAACAATACCTTTTATTTTTAATGATAACGCTACCTGTTCAATGAGTCTCTCGACAGAAAACTTAGATTTTGGAAAACTGACACCAAATGATGTCAATAAAAATTCTTTGTATAAAGAATTATCGGTCTATTATTCGTGCAAAAATAGAGCTCTGATTAATGGCTTATATGTTCGCTTTGACCCGGAGAACGTGGTCGACGCAGCAAATGGGTTGTTTAGTGCCAGTGATAGTAATGGACGAAAATTAAACTTCCAAATAACCAGACTGTATGGAAGTTTACACACCATCCCCCTTAATGCGAATTATAAAGTATTTGATCCATACCAATATGATCTTGATGCTACTGCGACATTCAGAATTAACGTCAAGCCTTCAACACCCTTTCCTATCGGGAAAGTTTCAACGTACCTGAATGTTTCGCTAATATACAGATAGGCTGGATGACGTTATGCATAGATGGCTACTATTTTTTTTGATACTTTTTTCATTTCACAACGCCTCTGCGTCGAAATCAGTACAGAGGAGAGCGATGATAAACGCCGAGTTAGCCGTAAACACTTGCGCCTTGTCACTCTCTCCGGCAAACCTTAACTTTCAACAGGTCAGCTTTAGTCAGTTTGAAAATAGTGCAACAACAGCTCAGACCGTCGATTTGAATATTTCCTGCAGTTGGCCTGCAACGGGGATCTCTTTAAAGTTTTCGCCAGCCGCAGGCGTTGCTGCGAGCAGCACCAGTCTGATGAAAACGGGTTTATCTGGTGTTGGGCTTGCGTTGTCATGGAAAAATGCAACCGGTACGGATTTTACGCCGCTTGAATTGAATAAGTCTTTTGCACCCGCATCGACGACATTAAGTAAAAATAGTGAAACGCTTGGTCAGTTTCAGCTTTTACCCAAACAAATTCCCGGAGAAACGCTCCAGGCAGGGAATGTTAATACCAGTTTGACAGTCGAGGTGACCTATGATTGACAAGCGTTGTCTCTTTTTTCCCTTGCTTATGGGACTCTTAAGCGCATCCATGCCGCTGGCGGGTTATGCAGCGCAAAAAGCAAACGTTAGCTTGCCCATCACCATGACCGTGACCAATCCACAATGTCAGATTAATAATGGCACTGGTCTGCCTGAAAATATTCAGCTTCCCCTTATAACGACATCAGGCGCGTTATTAGGTGACAATAATGTTGAAGTCCCAATTTTAATAAATTGCTTAAGTAATATTACCAAATTTGAAGTGACGTTTACCGGGGGCAATAATTCTAAAATCACGACCTCCAACAATATGGTAGATCTTACGCTGTCATGGAAAAAAGGCGGGGGAGCCGTTACATTTGGCTCACCGGTTGAGTTGAGTAAAGCCCCTTTTCTTGTGAGTCCAAAACAGTTTGACGGAAGCTTACTGGTCAGGGTTTCACCGCGTACAGGAACAATTCCAGCAGGGAGTTACACCGCCAATTTGCCGGTTACATTTACCTATTATTGAGATGGTATAAATACAAGCCGGAAACGCTGGACTGCACCCCAAAAGTTGGATACCCAACTGATTAAGGTGCAGGTTTCTATAGCAAAGCCAAAATATTCTCTCGAAACCAGATTAGCTGTCGTTAATCCTTATCTTGCCGGACACGATGGCGCACGTCGTACCGCTGAACGTTTTGGTGTTGAAGAAACATCAGTGCGACGCTGGGTAAGAGCCTGGCAACTCCACAGTATTGATGGTATTCCATGGAAAAATGATCGCCACTTTCCTGAGTTTCGTCTGACGGTTGTCCTGAAGGCTCTGAGTGAAGAACTTACCATGCGCGAGGCCGCCGCACGGTTTAATATCTCAAATGAATCCGTTGTCCGGCACTGGGTGAAGGTCTACAAAGACATTAGTGAAGAAGGATTTATGAACATAAAACCAGGCCGGAGCAAGGACATGACAAAACCTCAAAAAACACCTCCACTTACCGATGCCGAACTGGAAAAGTTATCTCCCGAAGAACTGCGGACAGATCTCCGTAACCTTCGCGCAGAGAATGCCTGTCTAAAAAAGCTGAAGGCCTTAGTTCAAAGCGAGAAAAACGGCAGAAAGCACGGATAATCAGTAATCTAAGGCTGAAGCATGCGCTTGGTGATCTTCTGCTTGCAGCGGGTATGCCCCGCAGTACGTGGTATCACAATATAAATGCCCTGAAGCGAGTGGACAGGCATGCCAGACTGAAAGACAAAATCAGAGAGATTTATCACTATCACAACGGGCGTTATGGCTACCGCAGAATCACGCTCTCACTGAGAAAACAGGGCGTTGGTAAACATGAACTGTCCAACTTTATGGAGTCAGCCCAGAAACTGGCCCTTGATAAATTGAGTAATGACTCATGCTAATGTCGTATGTGATAATACCCAGCCAGAAAGGTTGGGTATTTCCATATATTTTTATGAACAATGTTTGTTGTGAATATTACTCTTGCAATACGATGTTGCTCTATCTAAATACAAGATTTTATCTGCAATTCGTAGTGCTTCACCTTTATGGCTTATAATAATCTTTGCACAGGGAATAGTGGCGATATAATCAATAACTTGTGTTTCAGATTCATGGTCAAGATTGCTTGTTGCTTCATCAAGGATAAGCAAAGCTGGTTTTCTGTATATAGCCCTGGCAAGTAAAATACGCTGTATCTGACCAACCGACAAAAAGGCATTAATATCTGTCACCTGGGAGTAATATCCCATCGGTAGGCTATTGATTACCTCATGTATTCCCAGCCCTTTTGTAATATGAATAACATCATCAAGAGAAACTGTATTATCAAAAGAAATATTATAAAGCAGAGAGCCACTAAGAAGAGAATCTCCTTGTAAAACAGTACCAGTAATTTTCCTGAAGGACTGAATATTATGCTCCAAAATATTCACACCATTGCATATAATATGTCCTCCAGTAGGCGGTAATAAGCCAAGAATTATTTTTACTAACGTACTTTTACCGCAACCCGATTTACCAGAGATGAGTAATACTTCACCGGGATCAAGTTTAAATGAGAGGCTGGATAACATTACATATTTTGTGGAATAGGAAAAAGAGATGTTATTTAATTCCAGCGAAACTCCATTTGTATATTTGGATGAAAAAAATTGTGCAGGAGATTCAGTTTCTGGGGTGGCTGTTATAACTTCGTTGATACGTTCAATATGCACTCCAGACATATAGCCCTGCATCAGAAAATCAATTATTTTCATCGAGCGGCGGCAAAATTGTTCAGAGTATGAAATAAAAGCAACCAACATGCCAATACTAAAATTCCCTGACATGACCTGAATGCCTCCTAAATACAAAATAAAAACATTTTTCAAAGATGATAGAAATAAATTTGCCCCGGTAAAAGCGATCTGAATATAACCTACTTTTGCCTGATTGTTTACAACATCAACAAGGCTCTGAGAAAAATTCCCTCTAACCCCTCGACATTCAGAATATAATTTTAAAAGTTGATGATTCTTAACACTTTCAATAACAGCGCCATTCTGCCTCGCTTTTGATTTAAGCGTACTCACATTACAATACTTATAAATTTTATATGAAAAAAGTTTAGTGAGTGCATACAGAAATAGCATGAGCATCACTATTAATGCTAAAGACTTATCATAAATCATCAACATAATAAATGATGCTGACATCATGATAGAGTCCAGTACTGTAGTCAGCAATTGCGTCGTTGTAGTATTTTTTATAAAATCAACCGAGTCAAATCTTGATATAAGGTCCCCAAGCGTTCTTGAGTTAAAAAAAGAAACAGGTAACGCCATTAATTTATTGTAAAAGCTAAGAGGAAGTTGATATCCGAGATGGGCGCTTATCCATATAAAGATAACATCTTTAGCAGAAGTGACGACTATTTGTATTAAGCTTAGAAAAAAATACCCTAATGTCGCAACAATCAGGAGATGCATATCACTATTCACAATAACGTCATCTATGATTAGTTGTGTCACCTGCGGCAAACAAATATTAATAAACTCGATAATAAATAATAATATCAATATAAAGAAAACTGGTGACTGGCACTGTCTCAGCAATGAAATAAAAAAACTCAAATTATTAGAGGCAGAATATTTTTTCTCCTTGCCAGAAAGCAGATTTGTTGATGACAGATCCGGGATGACAAGTCTGGGAATGGATTCAACAATAATACCAGAAAAATGTTCAAAAAATTTTACATAACCAAGTGTAAGCATGCCTCGTTCGGGATCATGAACAATAAATTTATCCCTTTTTATTTTTCTCAAAACAACAAAGTGGTCACAATCCCAATGAAGTATACATGGCAACTTCACTTTTCCTAGCTCATCATTATCAACAGACAACACTCTAACATTCAATCCTGTAGAAGAAAGAATGTCATAGACATCATTCAGGTTCATCCCCCCTTTATATTGAGGATAATTACTCTTCAGCTGAGACAAACTTAATGAAATACCATGAAAATTAGCAATCATAGCGATACATGAAAGAGCACAATCTGTTCTTTCCGTCTGAAATATGAGTGGAAGATGTTTTTTTCTCAAAAAAACATTTTGATTCAGTATATTATGCATCTATATCTTTATCTCTAAAGAAAGGGAATATCCATTTAATGATGGATGTTTTTCTTGTCGGTATATCAATCTTAAGACTCATACCTGGGATAATATTAATTCGTTTCTTTTTTTCAGTAATTTTAATCACAACCCTGTAACAAGCACTTTCAAATTTAAGACCAAAGTTTGTATAGATATCTTCAGGTTGAAGTGGAACCCTGGATATATCAATGATAATACCATGTTCAAACCCAAATCGTTGATAGGGATAAGAATCATATTTCAATGCAACTCTCGTACCTTTTTTTATTTCACCAATGAACTCTGGTGATATAAAGGCCACAATCTGGTTCACACTTCCTTGCGGAATTACTCTAAGTATGGTATCACCCGCGTTAACAAAACTTCCTGTCTTCTCAACAATTTCTGCAATTTTCCCTGCAGAAGGCGCACGAAGGATAGACTCTGAATCAGAAGCAACACCATACATTTTTATTAACGAATCGATACTCTCTTTTTCATTTTCATTCTGAATGTTTTTTATTCTGTCTATGGTATCCTCTAATTCCTTTTTAAGACTTATAATTTGTCCCTCTTTGGAGGAAATTTCATTATTAAGTGATTGTAACTGCATTTTCTTATCAATTAACTGCATCTCAGCATTGTTTTTCTCAACATCTGAAACATACCGCTTTTTATAGGCATCCTGTATTTTACTAAATGATATTTGCTGAGAATGTATCGCTGCATTAAGCAATCTGATTTGACGCTCCATAATCGCAATGCTGTTTTTAGTTTGAATAACCTGTTCCTCTGTTAATTTCTTTTTGGCTTCCAGGTCGGTTATATTCTCCTGTGTTTCCCGGCTACTAATCGATCTTAATTTTGAAAACATCTCCCGATAACTTTCTTCATTATTTTTGAAGTAATGGGTTGATGATGATGCGTCGATTGCGAGCAATTTTTCGCCTGAGTTAATAAAATCTCCACTTTTTATATAAAGTGCTGACAAAGTACCTGATTGTTTGCTTTTAATACTAATAATCCCTTTATCTGGGTAAACAATCCCATTGACATTTCTTTTTTGTGTATATTCTGCGAAAGACATAAACAGAATAATACAAATAAAAATAATAACAGAGCATACAGTAATAGCACGCTGAGAAAATGTGGTGGCTATAATCACGTCACCAAAATTAGAACGATGATTTTTTTCAATAAAATCTTGCATGGATTTTAAGAGGGGGTATCCCCCCTCTCTCTATCATATTACCCGACAACAAATTTATTTTGTTCAACAGAAAAATGATATGCCCCTTCTCTTGTGCTGTTCTGTATAGACTCAAGGGCATTGTGTGCTACTGATGCATCAGAAGAATGCACATTCTGAACGTCTTTATTCATTACCTGTTCAATAAATTGTTTTACATCAGGATCTTTAATTTCATCTGCAGAAAATGTCCCTTCACCTGGCGTACCGCCCAGAGACTCAAAATGATTTGATATAGGATTAAAATAAACCCGCCCATCATTTTGTAAATTATGAATAGCATCTTCACGCATAGTATCTGTAATTTGATCGCTGCCGGTATGCGTCTGTATTTCATGCATATAAGTATTCGCAATATTAACATCCATATTCAATAATTGCGGATCTGATGTGTATTTTGGTGTGGATTTTTCCGGAGGTTCAAACAATCCAAGGGCATCGGCCAGCTGAATCCCCCCTTCTGCCCCATGGGCAAAATCCTCACCGAATTCTCCCAGTCCCCGTAATGCTGGAGCAATATTTATACCACAGCCATATATTCTCTCACAATCTTCTCTATTTAACTCTTTCATTCAGTCACCATTTACTTAAGTTATATCACATCGATTATGAAATTACGCATCCTGAAAAATTATTCAAGGGGTATTTTCTTTCTGATTATAAATGTAGGTTTCTTATTGTAAAAATACAAGAAAACGATAAAACAATAATAGCAAGACAACATTCATTAGCATCTATCCCTTTATCTTATAAAGTATAAATGATGTTTTATAAAAGTATAAATCCATATAAATACAACTATAATATAATAATAAAGTTTAAGTTTAATGATAAACTCCGATATGAGGTAGCATAAGTATCCCGCATTCTCCGGCATCATCAATCTGCCAATGACGGTGATCGCTACATGTAGTGGATCGGTAATTCAGGACACCTCGAAATCCTGTTAATGTTAAAACAGTGAATGTGAGGTGATGCATGCTCAAACTAGTCGGACTAAATGCACCTTTTCCCCGGAGTTCAGGCTCGAAGCTATCGAGCAAGTGGTTAAATACCAGCGCGATGTCAGAGAAGTCGCGCTGGCACTTGAGCTCAACCCTGGCCATTTGCGCAAATGGATACGTCTGTATAAGCAAGAACTTCAGAGTATTGAGCCCCCTGGTAATGCCATTACCCCTGAACAGCGAGAAATTCAGCAGATTAAAGCGCAGATAAAGCGTCTTGAGATGGAAAAAGAAATCCTGAAGCAAGTTGCCGTGCTGATGAGCGAAATCCCCGGCAAGCTGTCGCACTAATCACACGGCTGAAAGCAAAGTGGTCAGTGCGGATTCTTTGTCATTTATTCGGTGTTCACCGTAGCGTTTATTACGCGCAGGTGAAGCGTCCTGTTAATGTGCAAAGAATTGAATTACGAAGCCGAATGAGGGCTTTTCATGCTCTCAGTCGTGGCGCTGCCGGTAGTCGGACAATTAGCCAGATGTTGCGCCAGAGTGGTGTTAATGCAGGCCGGTGGCTGGCACGACAACTGATGCGGGAATGTGGGCTGACAAGTCGACAGCCGATTAAACATCGCTACCGGGTAAACGAAGACAACAGTCCGCCATTGCCAAACTTACTGAACCGGCAGTTTAACCCCACCGCACCAAACCGCGTCTGGTGCGGCGACATCAGCTTTATTCACCTGCGGGACAGATGGTGTCATCTCGCGCTTGTTGTTGATCTATATCTTCATACAGCACTGGCAGTTTCCGTTGCCAGAGTCTCTTCCCCTATATAGCCAATCATTCTTACTCCCTTTGAATTACCCGCCTCATC
>ERZ506805.250-NODE-250-length-19360-cov-3.9855_pt1 | contig 19360 bp, 18 predicted proteins | sample MGYA00513183_ERZ506805 | MGnify/ENA metagenome assembly ERZ506805
GGAAATAGCATCAAAGCCTAAAGTAATAATCAAAACTAAATCTAAACATCAGAAATTAAAATAGCCACTAAGCATTAGCTGATTAAACTTACATTTATGAAATCGTTAATGAAAACTAATAGTTTCAATTCCAATTCATTAATATACTTTAATAGCTAATAGTGGCTATTATTTTTTGCATAAATCATCAAATTTTCTGCTTCTTGTGATTAACTACTAACTCTTATTATCCACTTAGCCCATAAATAAGATTATTAATTAAAAAGACCTGTCTATTTTCATAAATTCACTCAACTCATTTTCCATTTCAACTCGGTGATGTGCCGCATAATTCCCCGGGAAGCCACCGGTATGAATCATAACCACATCCGAAGCTTTCTCTATTTCTCCAGTTCTAATCATGTCAAGAATTCCACAAAAGGTTTTGCCCGTATAGCAAGGGTCAAGAAAAATCCCCTCCTTGCGTGCCATTAGATAAATTGCTTCTCTTACTTCATGCACTTCATTATTATATGCTCCAAAAAAATAATTTTCATTAATATCCAGTTGAGCTGCCTTTGGTGGGACGTCTATATTAAAACCTAAAGTCCCCAAATAAGTCTTATAAATATCTCCAAATAATTTTTCCCCATATTCGGCAGCCGTCACCTTTCGAGGCAAAACTGAAATACCCGTAAGATCGAACGAAAGTCTCCTATTTTGTCGTGCAAATTCTAGACCCAAATATGTCCCCAAGCTGCCTGCTGTAACAAATACGTGAGGTCTCTTTAATCCAATAGTTCGAAATTGTTCAGCAAGCTCAATTCCGCAGTCATAATATCCAAGTGCACCTAGAGAATCTGAGCCCCCCATAGGAATGAAATACACTTTTTCACCCGAAGCTTCAAGCTCTTTACCCACAATTTCAGTTGCTTCAGATAATCTAAGCGATGGCTTAAAATACACGCTGCATCCTAAAAACCCGTCTAGTAACAGATTCGCAGATATTTCTCCCGGGTATACATCAGTAGTTACTATCGCCGATTTAAAGCCGTATTTCGCAGCAACTGCCGCTGTCAATCTTCCGTGATTTGTTTGCGCTCCACCGACAGTCAACAAAATAGTTGCGTTTTGCTTCTTAGCCTCAGCAACAAAATATTCAAGTTTCCTAAGCTTATTTCCTCCGCCACCAATAGATGTCATATCATCACGTTTCAAATAGAAATTGACACCTAATTCCTCAGATAAGTTATCTAATCTCTCTAATGATGTAGGCAGCTGTAAAAATGAAACTTTATCTCTTCCTAAAGTCATGGCTCACCTCAATATTTTTAAAATAACAATATAATTCATTTTGTTACAGTATATCACAATTCAGTAAAAAAATAAACAAAAAACCTTGAAAGTCTGTAAATTACAGCATTTTCAAGGCTTTATTTAGTGGTTGCAGGGAGAGGATTTGAACCTCCGACCTCCGGGTTATGAGCCCGACGAGCTACCAACTGCTCTACCCTGCGACATCATAGTATTAACAAATTGTAACTGTTCGGTTCAATCAAGTCTCGTTACACACAATAATGGTGCCGGAGACCGGGGTCGAACCGGTACGATCAATTAAGATCACAGGATTTTAAGTCCTGGGCGTCTGCCAATTCCGCCACTCCGGCTTCTAAAAAATGGCTCCGAGGGTGGGGCTCGAACCCACAGCCTACCGGTTAACAGCCGGTTGCTCCACCATTGAGCTACCTCGGAATAGTTATCACTTTTCAGCGACAATGAAGATTATACAACATTTCACCCTATATTGTCAAGGAAAAACTAAGATACTAATCAAAAATATTTCAAAAATTTTCAAACCCTAAATGTCAAGTTATTTTGATAAAAAAATTAAATAAAAAAAATAAATATTTTTAAGGCAATATTTTTACAGTATATGTAATTTTATGTTAGCTATTTTTTTCTATTTTAAATTCTATTTAAATTCTCTCTATTTTTAAGCATGCTAAATAAAGGTGCTTAAAGATACAAAGATTTAACTTCCGGACATTTTCGGAAAAAGTTAAATAGCCAGCCTAGTATAATCTATGCCTAAATTCTTAAGTTCTTCAATAAATAAATCCTTACTCGATTTTCCATTAAACATTCGTCTTGGATATTCACTAACCCACTTTTGCAATTCAAAAATTTGCTTTTGAAGCACATTCTTAAATTTTGTGCCTTTAGGATACCACCTACGAATGAACCTATTATTGTTTTCGTTGCTACCTCTTTCATAAGGGGAATATGGATGAGCATAATACATATCAAATCTTTTTCCCTTACGACGTTTTGCTTTTTCTATAGCTTCATATCCTGAAAATTCAGAACCATTATCAAAAGTAACGCTCTTTATTATTTTGTATGTTGCAGCACCAAAAGCTCGTTCGATTCTGTCAAAAGCTCTAGCTACCTCATAAGACGTATTTCGACTGATTTTAATGAATATTGGAAATCTTGTTTTTCTCTCAGTCAAAACTAAAATAGCACTATTATCCCCCTCTCCTGATACAACTGTATCTCCCTCAAAATGTCCAAATTCGTTTCTATCTAATACATTTAAATTTTCATTCCTATTTTCAATGGAATAACCTTCGGGGACTTTTCTATGGATAACAACTGCTTTCTTTTTTGCTTTTTTCTTTCTTATAGTAGGTAAATGTTTTCTTTCAGCTCTTAAAAATACTCCTTTATCTATATACGAATATATTGTGTTTGGCGATGATATAACTGTTTTAAAATTATATTCATCAGGATTATTTTTTAACTTTAATAAAATTGCTTCAGGAGATAGCTTGTTTTCGCATATCTCAAACTCAATAAAATTAGCAAACTCAATATCTTTATCAATTTTTAGTCCGGGCCCTCTGTTAGATTTATTAAAAGTATGCTTTTGCTCTGCTATATCTGCACTATAGGCTTTCACTTTTTTGTCATTGACAATTCTAAAGTACTTTCCTATTTTAAGTTCTTTATAGATATTAGATTTTGATGAACCAATTTCACTCGCAATTTCTTTTACACTAAATTTCTTGTTAAACATAATTTCAATTTTAAGTCTATCATGATAATTTAACATCTTATATTTCTTCTTGACCATGTTATATCTCCTTTTCATATAATGTTTTTTACAATATAACACGCAAAGAATATGTTTGCAAAATTTAAGTTTTCTATGACCTTAGCAGGTGCTTTGGATAAACACATTGGACTTTAACCACTGCCCCTTTTCTAGATGAGCCAGCTCAAACTTATAGAAGTATCATTATCATTATTTGTATCATGGCTTATAAAGCATTCCACCTCTTTACTTTAAGAAATCTATCTATCGCTCCTCATCTTTTTTCCTTACCAAAATAGTAGTATTCATTTTAACAAAATATGTCAGATGAATCCTAGCGTAGATTTCTTTTCGCTACACAAATAACTAAACGTCCTGCCGTAGTCTATTAAGTTTTCAAGGTACAATAAATATTTTCAGTATTTATACATATATTATATCCTCTATAAAATTTTCTGTAGCCCAGTTTTTTATATTTTGCTTGACATTTTTAATTATATATGAATGAAGAATTTTTAACTTCCGGACATTTTCGGAAAAAGTTGAATTTAAATAAATTTAATAAGCTCCTCTAAAATTGCTTCAAGTACATCAACTACTATGGAATTTCCAAATTGTTTATGTAAAATAGTAGACACCTTATTTTCATCTTCATTGTGTAGTTTACTTAAAACATCATAATCATTGTCAGAAAAGCCCATCAGACGGCAAGTTTCTTTTGTTGTTAGGGATCTAAAGCTTCCATCATTTAATTTAATATATCCCCCATAATTGTAATCGGGTTTTGTTGCTATAGTATAAGAATAGTCTTTTATAATTCTAAGTTGATTACATTTTTTTAATCTTTTAATTGTAGTATCAGGAATTATAAATTTTGAAGAAGGTTCTTCTTCTAAAAAAAGATTCAGATTTTTCATTGGTATGTTTTTAAGTTTTGAAAAATCAAATTTGTTTTTTCCTAAAATGCTTATACAAAATACTCTCGGTCTTGTTTGAGGGATTCCAAAATCTCTTGCTTCTAAAATTTTATATTTTGATTCATATCCGATTTTGGATAGTTCATCTATATAATCATAAAATATAAACTCAAAATTTTTTGATAATACATTAGCAACATTTTCCCAAATTATTATTTTAGGTTTTTTCTTACTATTTTTTATTATCCTAACTGTTTCCCATAGTAAACTACTCCTTGTGTTGCTCCCTTTAATCCCTCCCTCCATCTTTCCACTTATGGAAAAGTCTTGACATGGAGAACCATGCATTAAAATATCTATTTGCTTATGATTTGGTAAATTATATTTTTGTATATCACATGGTTTATAGTTTTCGCCATAAAGAGCGTTGTAACTTTTAACAGCATTTTTATCTTTTTCAACATAATCAATTACATCAAACTTAATATTTTTATTTATCATGGCTTTTCTTATGGCACCAATTCCACCAAAAAGTTCAACCACTTTAATTTCATTCATACTCCCTTTCCTTTCTTATTTTCATATTTTGTAAATTGATTTTTTTAAATTTTTTCACATATTCATCTTGTTTGCTGAAGTGCTTTATAGACTTAAGGATTCCCCCTAAAAAAGAGTAAAAACATGGTGGTAATTGTCCGTGCAAGCATAGATTTCTTCCGTAACTTTGTACGAAAAAAATCGCTTTTTAGGGAGAACCCTAAGACCCCTTTTTGCAAAATTACATTTTTTATTACAAACTTTTCTTTGCTTATTTGATTTTATTTTTTCAAAAATAAAATTTTTCAAATGATTTTTTTGTAAAAAAAATAAGCCTTAAAAATTTTTTAAGACTTACTTTTTTAAATTTATTTAAATGTTTTTTATTTCATCTGCTACTATTTCGATTGCATAATTTACATCATCTTTATATATAAATCTACTCGATCTAAGATGTCCTTCGATTAGAACCTCATCTCCAATAACAAAATTTTTAAAAAATGTTTTTGCCTTTTCTCCTGAAGCAAACACTCTAAAAATTGAAAATTTGTTTTGCCCGTCAGACACTTTTATATTACATTTGAAAACTCCTTTATCTTTTTTCTTGTCAATAATTTTTATTATTTCACCTTGTATCTTTACATAGTTTGTATTCATTTTATTTCTCTCTTTCATATATAATTTTTTCAAACTCATTAGATAACTTCAATTTTTCTTCTGTTAATTTTACACTATATTCACCCTTTATTCCATTTGCATTTGAAAATCTTACCTTACTTCCTCTAACCTCTATTATGTATTTATCTTCTATTACTTTTTCAGCAGCTTCTATTTTAAGACTAGCTATATTATCTTTAATCTTAAGATGTTTTGTAACTTCACCATCTTTTCCTTTATAATTTCCTTCAAGTTTTTTAAGTAATGCTTCATTTTCTTTTTCCAATTTAGCAGGATCAGGCATTGTATTTTTTAATTTATATCTACCATTTTTGTCTGTTATTATTATTTCTTTTTGATTGTTTTTTACTTTAGCATACTTCTCATTAACACCCAGATTTATTATATAAACATCATCGCCAATATATTTATATGTTTTTTCTTTGCCCTCATATTTAACTTTACCAGTATCATAAAAAACAAAAGTGTTTGAAATGTCTTTGTAATATGTGCCACTTATGCCATGATTATTGCACCCACATAAAATAAAAAGCTCACATACCATTAAGAATATAATTAAATGTTCTATTTTAACTTCCGGACATTTTCGGAAAAAGTTAATTTTTCTTATCATTATTTTCCTCCCTAGCTGCACTTACTAAAGATAATATGTCACTCATTTTCAGCCCACTACTTTTGCATGCTTTCCAAAGATTTTCCTTTTCTATTTCTTCTTTTTCCTCGAGCAAAGATTGTTTTTCTAAAAATAGTTTATCTATCTTTTCATTATATGTTTTTGTTTCTGAATCAATTTTATTTAATTTATTTTCTATTAATTTAAGTCTATTTGTCTTAGCCATATCTTATCCTTTCTTATATTTTCTTTATGCTAACTTCCGGACATTTTCGGAAAAAGTTGCTTTTATCATTTGATGAACTATCTTTATCTAAATAGTTATGCTCTTTTAAAGTTTCTTTTGCAGCCTTGCTTAATTCAAGTCCATTAACTCTTTCATTTATAACTTTCATAAAACCATGAATCGTTGGCAGATAAATATTATTAGTCTGCGGACAGTAAAATAAATCATATGTTGACTTTGTATTGCTATAGAACTCATCATAACTTATATTAAGAGGTTCCTTATATGTATATAGATTGCTAATATTTTTAAGAGTACTTTCTTTTTCTGAAAATTTATGCAGTTCAATAAACGTATATCCTTTGAATTTAGTGCTATTATATAAATGTTCTTGATTTTTGTTTATGATTCCTGTATAATTAGATTCAAGCAGAGAGTTCTTCATTTCGTTGGGCAATTGGAGCCCTTCTATTTGAAGAAAACGCTCTGTTTTTTCATTTAAGTAAAAAGATTTTTCTTCTTCATATGTTCGTTCTATAAATCTTTCAAAGTTTTTCTTTCCATATATAGATGAAATTTGATTTACATCTATCTCCCTATTTTCTGCATCAAATCTACATATTGCAATCATGATATCGCCATAACTATCCTTCTCATTAAGGACAATTACCTTGCTTGTCTTTTGAGTTAGACTATCAAAAGCTAGCGGACTTTTATTTAATATATCCTGAAGCTCTGCAAGTTTTGCATAGCTGATATTATGTTCCTTATGTATTGATAATATTTTATTTGGGTTTATCGTAATAACCTTATTGGGGTCAATACCCGCATATTCTAAAGACTTACTGTTATCATTAATTACCATAGCATTGTTAAACTCAAAGTTACCAACTAATAAATCAAACATCTGCTCTTTAAAACTCATTAAATTGCCATTTTCTTTTACTATATTTCTATTTATTTTTCTAATTTCATCTACGTTCATACTGGATTCTCCTTTAATCCTTTTCTTAATTGCATGTATCTACTTTTTAGGCATATAATATCCACCATATCCTAGTACTTTATTCCATGTATCAAGAGTGTAAATAGCTGGAATTTGACTTCCAAAGACTTTGTTATTGCCTATGTAAATACCTACATGACCTGCGTCGCGACCACAAGAACACATTACATGGGCTTTGTATGAGGGAGCACTAAATACAGCTGCCCCTATAGGTATCGGTCCTTTTTTAGTAGCATACTTTTCCCTTGCTTCTGAAGCACAACCTCCTGATAAATTCTCAGTTACTCCTGCTTGCCTGTAGACCTCACATACAAAGCCAAGACACAAATTTGGATATGACCCATATGGATCTTTATATTTCCTTGCATTAAGTAGTATTTTTTTACCAAGCTTAGTGGCTTTACTACTGCCAATCATAGAACCATTCAAAGCTCTTATAGCATTTTCACCCATATATCCAGTAAGCTCAGCTTTGCCATTTACAATAATCCCTTCGAGTGCTATTTCTTTTTTGCAAAATTTACCTTTTATACTTATTTTGTCCTTTTTGATTTTTCCGCTTACTCGTATGGTTCTTTGTGTATACTCAAACTTATTTTTTGTAATTTGGCTTTTAAATGAAATAAGCTCAGTATCTTCCTTAAGTATCCTTACATCAGCTTTTTCGTTAGATATTATTGCTGTTCCTGTGAGCATATCAAGATTTGATTCATCAATCCCTCCTGATAGTGAAGCTGCTATTACTGAAATTATGATAACAATGAGCATAATAGGTACTAAAATTCCACCGATCACTTTAAACAATGTTCCTAGCGTTGATAAAACTATACCTAGTGCTTTGCTAGCAGAATTAAATGCTCTAGCAAAGTTTCGTATCCCCTGAAAAAAACTACCAGATGTATTTACACCTAGAGTTTTTACAATTTTATTACCTGCTTTCTTTGTCATCATTTTTGCTATTTGTTTTTGCTTTAAAGCACTCTGTTTGTTAAAGGCTTCTCTACGCATTTTAAAAGGGCTAAAAGCAGATTTTCTGTTAATAGCCCTCTTGTTTTCTTTTAGAAATTTTTTCTCTAGCATATATCTTGAATGACCAATGCCTTTTAAAGAGTTTTTACTTGCAAAATTTCTAATTATATAACTATCATTCCAAAGCCTTTGTGCTTCAGAAACCGCCGTATTATTTTCGGCATTTTCTTTTGTTAGGAAATTGATATATCCTGCTATGCTTTTTTTAGATGTACCGTATCCTTTACCTATAGAAAAATTTAAAAACTTCTTTCCTTGAAATATCCCTATATCCTTTGCTGTATCTATTTTGGAATATTTTTGTGCTTTTATGTCTTTTACATTTTCCTTAAAATTAGATTTTCTTTCTTTAAACTCCATTATTTATCCTCATTAAATTTAGTAGAAATAATTTTATATAGCTTTGTGTTTTTAGGAAAATCATCAGTAAATGGTATATAGCTTTTGCCTAGCTTTATAAGACCTTTCTTTGCTCCAACCTCTGATATATAGCTCATCTGAGTATCATCTAGTTTTAAAAGCTCTTGTATAAGTGGTGCGTCGGTTTCATTTGCAGATAGCATAATAAGAAAATCAGAGTTTGCAAGTAGTGTCCTTGCAGTTGAGCTTTTTAAAAGGTCTGATAGCTCCTGTGTTATTCCCGTGCAAAGTCCTCCATACTTTCTAATACGTTTCCATAGTTTATAGAAAAATACTGCTGTATATTCCCTTAAAAACATAAGATATAGCTCATCGATGTCTACCCATGTATATACTCCACTTTGTCTATTTCTTGATAGTGTAAGCATAATAAAGTCTGTTATAATGAGCATTGCAATAGGCATTAAGTTATCTCCAAGTTCTGATATATCAAAAGAGATAATTCTTTTATTCATATCAACATTGGTTTCTTTTGAGAATAGATTTAGTGAACCTGTTGTATAAAGTTCTAGGGTTAGTGCAATCTTTTTAGCTATATCCTCAGGCTGATTTAAAAGTTCTTCTCTTAAATCAAAAAGCGTTGGTTGTTTTCCTTTAAAATCATTCAATACAAATTCTTTGCAAACATTTTTAACACATCTATCAATTACAGATTTTGCTCCCGGGTCTATCTTGTCAGAGCCTTCTGCCATTGCATAAAGAGTAAGTATACTTTCACTTTTTAGACTTGTTGGGTCTGCTCCGTCATTGTAGCTACTGTCAATCTCCATTGCGTTAATATGGTCAGTACTATCAGCACTCATTTTTATTACAGTACCACCCATTTCTGTAACTAAGTGTGTGTACTCTTTTTCAGGGTCAATGATGAGGATATTATCGTCTGTATTTAAAATAATATCTAGCATTTCCTCTTTTTTCTTAAAGGATTTACCACTTCCACTTGAGCCAAGTATTACAGCATTTCCATTCATTCGCTCTTTTCGATTTATGAAAATTGGATTTTTAGATATTAAGTTTTGACCATAATATATACCATTTTTTTGCATTACTTCTTGTACTGTAAATGGTATAAATGCAGCCATTGCCTCTGTTGTAAATGTTCTTAGTTTAGACCCTGTTTTATTTATAAATCTATTTGTCCCAAAAGGCATGGAGGTTATAAGACCATTTTCTTGCTCATATGTAAGCTCAACAAGCTCGCATCCTTGTTTTCTTGCAGATGTCTTAAGGCTTTCTGTGTCATCATTAAGCTCATCAAGACTATCTGCAACATGAGTAATTGTGATGTTGCCAAGCATTAGTCTTTGATCTCGTTCATTTAAATCGTTGTTATACTCCTCAATCTGTTCTGCTTTTTTTCTCATCGAGTATGGAGGCTGTGCGTTAAAGTTTCCCGCCTTATTTTGTCTTTGAATATATTTTGTTAAATTACTTTCACTTTTAAACTCAAGACTTTCCACCATTTTATATGCTTCTACCGTTTCTATTGGCATGATATCTACTGAAATGCTGAGTGTTTTTTCAAGTGAGGTTAATTCATCAATTACAGTATCTTTAATATATTTAGCATATGCGTTCGGCGGTACATAAAGACTTCTTAAATACTTATCCCCTATTTTAATGTAGCTTTCAGAATGATTTGCCTTGTAATTATATGGGCTTAAAAATGATTTAATGTACCTTGATTTTAAAGGCAATTCTAACTTGTCAAAAAAGTTATCGCTCTCAGGGTGGAGAAATTCCCATAATATTTTTAGATATTCCCTATCGTTTAGTGTTGTTATTTCTGAATTTAAGTTTGAAAACATCTTTTCAAATTCAGGTTCACTCCTTGCAAAAAAACCAATTGCATCTCTTTCCTTTCTTGCGTCATATATCGCTTGAAAATATCTTTCTTCTCTTATTTGATTTGTTTCAAATACTTTATTCTCAAGCATATTGTTATATTCTTTTCTATAAAAGTCCTTTTCATCACCTCTATATGATAGCAGTCTTTCCTTTTTATAGTTCTTGACATCAAGTTTTTGTTTCATTACCACGTATTTATATGTTGCACCCGGTTCTAATACATTTAAAAATTCAAACCATTTAGAGAGTACTCCTGTTTCCTGCTCTTTTGATAGTAATTTAAAATTTATATTCTCAAACGCATATGTTTTTACATAGCTTCCATCTGAATTAAATAGTCCATCTCCAAGACTTTTTGTAATTGGTATAAGCTCCTGTGCTTTTTTATTTACCTTTATTTTTCTTTTTCTATTTGCCGCATGATTTTGAAGCGTTTTTAAAGCCATTTTTCTTTTTACCTTTCTTTTTATTTTCTTTGTATGACATATACTCAAGATTCGTACATGAATATACCTTTTCTTTTTTTGTAAGTAATATTGATATCAGTATTTTCATAAGCTCGATAAATGTTAATCCGTGATAGCTAAAAAATGCAATAAATGCAAAGGGAACGACTGGAATTACACTTATATATACAAGTATAGCAATTGGCATATGAAGCTTTAAATATAAAAGTATTCCTGTTATTGTTCCAATTAAAACCCCTATGCTTGTCCATATAAATTCTCTTAAGTTTAGCCCTAAGAAAAACTCTGCTGATACATCTCTTATTTCATCATTTACTTTTATTTCTATCATTTTTCATCCTTTCTTAAAGCCCCATTTTGCTTGCTATTTGTTCCCCTTGCTTGCAAAGTGCAACCGTAACAAGTGCGCCAATGAAAAAGTCTTTAGAGTATTCTAAAAGCCCATTAGCAATATCTCCACTTTCAATTAACCTAATTGCTGATGAACTGGTTGACGATAGGAGTTTTGAATATATTACTAGGGCGAGAGTTATAATTACCGCTTGAAAACATACATTCACAAAACTTTTAATAAAAGCCACTCCAATCTGTGTAGTTCCTTCTGACGCAAATGTGGATAGAAAACAACCCGCAACTGCAAAGTGTAGATATAGATTCAAATATCGACCCCAAACAATAACTACAAGTATGATTGAGATAATAAAAACAGTTAGTCTAAGTATTAGTCCGATCACTCCTATTTCAATACCTTCAGCAGATAACATATCTACATCTTCTAGTGCTTTTTCAATTTTTGATGGAACTGTCATCCTAAATACTGCTGAAGCACTTGAAAATATTTGACCAAGAACATCTTGCATTATTTCAAATATCCAAAGCATGATTTCCATAGAAGAAGCTACAAGTCCTATTGCTATTGCAAGCTTAATTAAAACAGATAGTACATTTTCAAGTTTTTTCGCTTCTTTTAGATTACTAGCTTGTTTTAAATATCCTATAAAGAAAAACATAATAAGAAGACTACCAGCTGTTGCTGATAGTCCTGCATTTATCGTTTTAATTATTGACCATACATCAGGATTCCAGTTCTGTGGAGATACAGTTATTATACTGTAAACCCTAGTTAGTGATTCAGTCCACGAATCAAAAGCGTGCTGTAAATTACTCATATTTTGCACCAATTAGCTTAGCAAGTAGTTTGCCACAAAAGGCGCACCTGCGATTATTAGTCCACCTACAACTCCAAGGATCCCCTCTGTTGTCGCAGCTGGATCTCTTCTCTTAATTGCAAGACCAAGATTTACAGCTGACCATACTAAGATTGCAAGACCTATTGCACTAACAATTGATATTATAAGCTGAGTTAGTTTATTTACTCCTGCAGTAGGATCTCCTGCAGCATATATTGGCATTGGGAACATAACTGCAAATAATGTATAACATGCTACCTTTAAATTCTTATATTTTCTTTTCATTTTTCTATTCTCCTTCATATACTTCAAATTTTAATTCTTTTTCTAATTTATCAATGTTAATCTTTTGTATATCACTTATTTCATAGTCTGCTTTTTTCGTATTATTTTTTGATTTTTTAATATCAAACATTCTCATCTCTTTTCCTGTCCAGTCGTAAACGCTGCCTTCTTCATATGATGTATACTTAAAGTTAGGATGTGTTTTGGGGTCATTCTTTTTATCCTTTGCAAAACCATATCCTGCCGCATATAAAAGTGCTTCATCTTTACCAAGAGAAATATCGATTTCATCAGGCGTTAAGACATTTCTTGCTCCTTGATTTTGGCTTCTTGATGAGTTTCCATTTCGGCCATAACTTCTGCTATAGTTTTCTGCTGTAACAGTTTCTTTTCCTATCCATTCAGATATGTATTTATTTGTTTCAAAGCCACTGCCTTTTAGATAGAGAAAAGTGTTACAGGTACCAATAATAGTGTTTTTTTCTTTATCAAACATTTTCTCAACTTGTGCCATTTCCTGAAAAAACATCACAAATGACATTCCATGCTTTCTGCATGTTGTAAGATATTTTGTGAAATCATCGGGCATTACAAAATTTGCCATTTCGTCGATGAGAAACTGTACATCAACTGGCAATCTGTTATTTTTCATCTCTCTTGCTTTTCTATAAAGAATAGGAAAAAGCTGTGCATACAAAATATTAACAATAAAGTTAAAGCTTGTATCTTCAGAGGGGACAGCAAGAAAAAGGGCAGTTTTTTCAAAGCCTATTTTTTCAAGCTCAAGTTCATCTCTTTCCATAAGATTTCTAACCTCAGGAAGGTAAAAACTACCTAGTCTTCCTCTAAGGTTACTTTTAACACCCTGTATTGTAATTACAGCACCATCTGTTGCTGACCTATATGCGTCTGTTGCCATATTTGCACCTATTCTTTTTTCAAGTTCATCGAACATTGCCATTACAACTGTTTCTACTCTCTGACCGCCTTCTCCTTCAATAATTTTGTCTTCATTTAAAAGCCATATTAAAGTGTTAATATTTTGCTCATCAGGAGCTGCCATATAATAAATAAGTCCTATTAGGGCTTGCAAATAATCTTTTGCCATATTGTCCCACATAGGATCTTGAGCACCTCCTATTTTTTCTTTTGGTACAGTTGATTTGAATATTATGTCTGTTACTCTTTTTATATCTGCATCAGAGTTTATATACTTAAAAAAATTATATTTTACGGAATATGTAAAATCTTCAAGGTCAAGTACTTTAACTTTATATCCTACCATTTTTAAAAAATTACCAGTTGCCTTTACAATCTCTTTTGACGGGTCTGTAGTTACAAAGGATGTATTCGCCTGTAAAATATTAGGTATGAGAGTAAAAAAAGATTTGCCTGACCCCATTCCTCCAAGGACGAATGTATTTAATGACGCAAGAGTTTTTCTTCCTATTATGCTAAGTCTAATATTCTTTGTAAGTATTCTGTTATTTTCATATTCCTTATCTGATATCTCTTTGTTGATTACATTTGCATCTTCAAGCCTTGCACTTCCGTGTTCATATCCTCTCTTAAAATTTTTGCCAAGATTTAGATATGGTATTAAGAGAAATATCAAAAAGATGATTGGAAATATTATGAAAAAATATTTGTTAAAGCTGAAAATTTTTAAATAGTCATTATTTATAACATCTATCTTTTCAAGAGTTCCTGATAAGCCTTTTTCCGAATATATATTTGATAAAAATAAACTTAAAAGAAGACTTAAAAAAGTGCTTAGACCTAGATTTAAAAACATATCGGATTTTGTCTTTTTCTTAAACATTTTCTTTAAATCAAGTAAAAAACAAGGCTCTAATTTCCCCTATAACGGGTTTTTTAAAGCCTTGCCATACTTTTATACCTCCTATTTTATTGCCTTTGGTGGGTTTAATTTCTCATTTGCCCCATTTGTTTTGTTACTCCTAAGAATATCTAATCTTCGTTTATCATCGTTTGATAGGTTTAAAGACTTTTCGTACTCTTTCGCAAAATGTTTTAACCCTCCATTTTCATTTACTTTCCCCTCGTTTATAGTTTTCTGCCCAGTCTTTGAGATTTTGGTGGTTTTTTCTAAAGCTGGGCTTTCTGCCGGGACCTTTCCTACATACTCTCCGTCTTTCCCAAAAGCCTTATCAAGTTCCTTAAATAGCTCTTCTTTGAATATGTTATCAGCCTCCTCATCTGTCATCTTTTCTTTTAGCTTTGTTATATCAAGATTTATTTCCCCGCTACTTTTACTGTTTTCTATATGAGAATTATATAGGTCTTGATATTCTTTTAGTTTTTTCTCATTTTCAAAATACACAAAATTGCCATCAGTAATGCCACTTTTTTTAAGTATGTTTTCTTTAACATTCTTCCAATTATATGGACTGCCATATACTGGCTTATCTGAAAATTCTCCTGAGAAGGTTTTATTGTTATAACAAGCATAGTTTGAAATTGTATAAACTATTCCCTTAACTTTCTCTACTTTCTGTGTAGTTACCTTTATAAAATTTGTCGGATTTTCTATATCTGCAAAATAATAGGCTTCAGCTCTTTCAAAATCTCTCATTGTATTTCTGTTTAAAGCACTTCCTATATTTTGCTTTTTCTTTTCTAAAAGCTCCTTCTCATCTAAAAACTTCTTATCTAAGATTATATTCTCTGTGCTTTTATCATCACCTGTCTTTATACTTATCTTATCTGCTTTTACTGCACTTATACCTAAGTTTTCGAGTATATGATAAAAACTTGCTGTATCTGAATTTTTTAAGCATATGTCAGTATATGTATCATCAACCTTTTTTGAGAAAAACTTAATCTTATATGATTTTAACGCTGCCTTTACATTCTCATACTCTTCTGTTGGAATTGGTGTAATATTCATTCCAGAAGGGTCTCGAACTATTTGTCTTGCACTTCCACCTTTTGCAAGTCCATATACTGTTGCTAAAACAGCATTCTTGGTTAGCCAAATTGTTCCCGGTCCTGCTATTCTCATGATTTCAGTAAAGCCTGCTCCAGTTATTCTTATGACAGCTTCTGCTGCTTCTATTTCTGCACCCATATCTTCTCCTTTCAGGCAAAATAAAAAAACAAGATTGATAAACCTTGCTTTATAATTACATTTCTTAATTTTAACTTCCGGACATTTTCGGAAAAAGTTAGATATCTCCTTTTAGCTTCTTTATATTTGGTGCTATTTGTTTATTTTGTTCATTTTCCTTTTTATTATCTACATTGATTTCCCTCTTTCCTTCAATCACTTTTATTTGTTCTAATATTTTAAGCTCTGCTCTAACACTTTTAAGTTCATTATTTAAGTCTTTAAGTTTTTCATCTTTTCCCCTCTCATCAGCCCTGTATAGTTTTCTTCTATATTTTAAAAGCTCATTTTCTTTTTCTTTTAATTCATCTCTTTTGTTTAGTACATCACTTTGATATTTTAAGTTGTTTTCCTTAATATACTTAATTTGTTTTGTCATTCTTTTCGATAATGAATTGTAATACCTCATTTTCCTTGCCGATGGATATTGAGATTTACGTATTAAACATAGAGTATATAAAAAATGAAAATACTTTTTTTCTATAGGAGATAGTTTCCTTTTAGTAAATCTTTTTCTATACGTTCTTTTGATTTCTATGTATTCATATAGTCTTCTCTCCCTTATACTATCTTCTATGTAGCTTAGAGTATATCTATAGTCATTTAAGGATTTAAGCCTTATAAAGGCTCTTTTATCATTTTTGTAATATCCTGGTGGACTTACTGCAAAGTGTTTCCCAAACTTTAAAGTGTATCCTTTTTTCTCTAGGTTACTATAAAAGTCATCTATTGTTTTAGCTCCAATTATCGATTTTCTTAAGTCCTCTTTTATCCCCTCTCTCCATGTATTGCTACCGTTTAGTTTTACCTTGCTTTCTCTTTTTTCGTTAAACTCTCTCCTTTCTTTTTCTATAATGTTTAAGCCGTACTTTTTGCATATTTCATCTGATAACCTCCTAGCTTCAGCTAGTGTTTTCTTGTTGCCATGATATTTTTTACCGTCCTTAAAGCTGACCGCATTTATAAAGAAGTGGTTGTGCAGATGTTCTCTATCAAGATGAGTACTAACAACAACCTGAAATCTATCCCCAAAGTATTGTTGAGCAAACTCAACTCCGATCTTATGTACAAGAAGAGGATATTTTATCTCGTCTTTATGAAAACTCTGCCAGCCGTGATGTGCTGAAATTAAATCATCATCTTTACCGTACATTTTCTGAATTTCTATAAATTCACTTGCAGCTTTTTCAAAGTCGCAATTTATTCCTGTAATGAGCTTGTCCCCAAAATGATTTGTCTTGTCTACGTTAGTGTCATACTCAAATAGAATTTCTAAAAAACTTTCCTTTATTTTAGTTTTTTCCTCATTTGTTACATAATCTACTCCTTTATCAAGCCTTGCCTTAAATGGTTTTATCCCTAGATATGCCATTAAGTATTTCCTCCGGTTTCAAATGTTCATCAAATAAACGTTTTCTCATCGATTTTATCATCTTGACATCTTCTTTAAAGTTTTCATAATCCACACTGCCTATACCATTTGCAAGTTTTGCCATTTGATTTATATTGACACCTATTTTGTGCAGCTCATAATATACTTTCCAAAAATCCTCGCCCGGACTTTCTCTTGGTCTTTTTAGCTTTAATAAGAATCTTATGTATGATGAAATGCTCAGATTACAGGCTTTAGCAAGTGCTTCTGTTTGTTCCCATAATTCATCATCAATCATAATGGTTCTTTCCTTATATCTTATAGACATTCTTTTTACTCCTTCTTTTAAACAATTAAAAGAATTCCTCTTTAAATTTTGATATTTCTTCCGACTGGCAACAAATAATTCTATCTTTTTCCTTGATAACTAAATAACTCCCAATAGGTAAATTATATACATCAAATTCATCAAACTTATAACACTTAAAATAACAACCACTACCTAGGGTTCCCAAGACTATTTTATCGTTATCAAAATTCGTATTTTCTATATTTTTTATATCATTTTTATATCTTATAGACATTTTTTCTATCATGAGAAGTTGAAGCAAGAACCTTTTCAAGGCTTTCTTTACTTACCTTTTGTTCTAGCTTTTCTCCTTTCCATGCTCCTTTCTTATTATTTATATTATTTACTACCTTAACTCCTTTGCCGCCATTTTTCTCCCAGTTTATTAGGTTTTGCGTGTAGTCATCAAACAAAATATCACTTTTAGATAAAGGTCTTTCTATATAGTCAGATTTATCTTCACCACATGGCACAAAGATTCGATTGCTATTTTTTACTTCAGGAATATATTTATCAAGCCACCTATTTTTCTCATCATAGGCAAATTCACTATCGCTTAAATAGTTACTTAAAATATATACGTTGTCAGGGTTGTTTTCCTTGATATAACCTTTAATTGCTTCAATAAATTCTACTCTAGGATTTAAATTAAAAAAATACCCTTCTTCATAAAGGATATCTACATCACTACACGGAATGAAATCGCAAAGCGTTCCGTCCATATCTATAAAAAGATTTTTAGAGTTCTTGTTCTGATAAAATCGCGTAAATTCTTTATCAAAATGGTTAAGAATCTTTTTATCTATTATGCTAGTAATACTATCATCTCGTAAAAAATCATCATATATTTTTTGTTTAACTATTTCTGGCAAGTTTTGATAACTTTCTCCTCGTTCATACGATAGCATATAGTCAAAAATATCTTGATAATCTAAATTTTCAAATTTAGCATAGCTAATCTCAGAACTATCTACTGTACTGTCTTTTTCCATACTTTATCCTCCTTACATACTTAACGCTCTTTCTTTTTTTACTTCATTTTTCTCATCAAAATTGACTTTTTCAGAACCCTTAGAAAGTAACAGCTGACTATTTAGCTCTGATAGCCTTAATGTCTTTTTCATAAGCTCATCTTCCTTTTCAAATGGGGCTTTAACTTCTACTTTCATTTTCTCAAGCTGTGATATTAAAACCTCTTTTTTCTCTAAAAGACCACTTAAACCTTTTTCAATATTTTTAATGACATTATCAAGCCTTGTAATATTTCCAAGTGGATCACTTCCAAATTCTCCTAGGTGTTTAGCACTTCCTACTAAATAAAATTTATGAGAATTAAAAACAACATCATATCTTGCTTCAAGCTCAAAGCCTTTATATTTCCCTATTTTTTTAGGTGCATATGCTTGCACTTTTCTTATTTCCTTTAAAAGTTTTTCTCCTGCTTCTTTTTTGTCCATGATATTTTCGGAAAGTATTTCAATACCACTAAATTCATCACTTGTAGGCATACTCGATACCTTGTCAGCATCTTTTTTGTATCCTGAAATTAAATCTTCAAGTTTACTAATTTCTTTTGGATAAATATTTTCAATTTTTTCCTCTAATGCAAATTTGTTTTCGTTATAACTTGCCTTAAGCATTTTAAGTTTTGCTACATCATTATCAAGCTCCATTTTTTCTTTAATCAAAGGATTTCCCGTAGCTAGAGATTTTATTTCAGAATAGTTAAGCGTTACCTCATCTATATCTTCGATACTTCTAACTGGGGTTTTACTTGTCATGATTTGAGATATAAACCTTTGCTTGTTTTCTATCGTTTGCCATAGATATGAATCAAAAGTATTTTCAGTTACATAGCGGTATATACTTACTTCTTCATTTTCATTTCCCTGCCTTACTATCCTGCCTGCTCTTTGCTCTAAATCTGACGGTCTCCAAGGTACATCAAGGTCATGTATTGCAATAAGCTTATCCTGAACGTTTGTACCTGCTCCCATCTTTGCAGTTGAACCAAGTAAAATCCTTATCTCTCCTTGTTTAACCTTTTGAAATACCTTTTCTTTTGCACTATCTGTTTTGGCATCGTGTATAAATGATATTTCATCTGCTGGTACACCTAGATTTACAAGTTTTGCCTTTATATCATCATAGATATTAAAGCTACCGTCGCCCTTTGGTGTTGACATGTCTGAAAAGATAAGCTGTGTTGATTTTTTG
>ERZ506805.333-NODE-333-length-15709-cov-8.68883_pt1 | contig 15709 bp, 10 predicted proteins | sample MGYA00513183_ERZ506805 | MGnify/ENA metagenome assembly ERZ506805
ACCTTTCTTCCGGTGTCTTCACCTTTAATATTTAATACGTTAACTTCCATTATTTTTCAATTATTACGATTGAACCTTTGCAACCCGGTACAGAACCCTTAATCAACAGCAAGTTATGTTCCGGAATCACCTTTAATACCTGTAAGTTGTGTGTAGTCACGCGGTCACCACCCATCTGGCCACCCATACGCATTCCTTTGAATACTTTTGCAGGGTATGAACAAGCACCGATAGAACCCGGTTTACGAGCGCGATTGTGCTGACCGTGAGTAGTCTGACCTACACCACCAAATCCATGTCTTTTTACAACACCTTGGAAACCTTTACCCTTAGAAGTACCAACAACATCAACATAAGCAGTGTCATTGAACAATTCTACAGTAATTGCGTCTCCTAAATTCAATTCTGTTTCAAAATCTTTGAACTCGGCCAAGTGTCTCTTTGGAGTTACACCAGCTTTTTTAAAGTGTCCCATCAAAGGTTTGGTAGTATGTTTTTCCTTTTTGTCCTGGAAACCTACCTGAACAGCTGCATAGCCATCTTTTTCGACACTCTTAATCTGAGTAACCACACAAGGACCAGCTTCGATAACAGTGCATGGTACATTTTTACCATCAGCACTGAAAACGGATGTCATTCCGATTTTCTTTCCTAATAATCCTGGCATTTCAGTTAATTTTTAATGGATTAAACTTTAATTTCTACTTCTACACCACTCGGTAACTCCAACTTCATCAGAGCATCTACTGTCTTAGCTGTTGAGCTATAGATATCGATTAATCTCTTATAAGAAGAAAGTTCAAACTGTTCACGTGACTTCTTGTTAACGAAAGTCGAACGGTTTACAGTGAAAATACGTTTGTGAGTAGGCAATGGAATAGGACCGCTAACAATAGCGCCTGTAGCCTTCACTGTTTTCACGATCTTTTCAGCAGACTTATCCACCAAGTTGTGATCGTATGATTTCAGTTTAATTCTAATTTTTTGACTCATTAGATTGTTATTTATAAAATGATTAAAAAAACATATAAAGTGGGGCCGGATTAAGAGTCATTCGCTAACCCGTTGCCCCAAATTATTCTTTATTATACTAAGTCTACACGACCCTTCACTTCTTCAAGTACTGCCTTAGCAATTGAGCTAGACACCTGAGCATGATGGTCATAAGTCATAGATGAAGTTGCACGACCAGAAGTAATAGTACGCAAAGCCGTTACATAACCAAACATTTCAGCCAAAGGCACTTTTGCTTTAACAATACGAGCACCTGAACGGCTTGATTCCATACCTTCTACCTGACCGCGACGTTTGTTCAAGTCACCGATAACATCACCCATGTTTTCTTCGGGAGTTACAACTTCCAATTTCATGATAGGCTCAGTCAATACAGGACCCGCTTTAGCACAAGCGTTTTTGTAAGCCTGAATAGCACAGATTTCAAATGACAACTGGTCAGAGTCAACCGGGTGGAATGAACCATCTTTCAAGACTACCTTCAGTGAATCAAGCGGATAACCTGCCAATACACCATTCTTCATTGCAGTTTGGAAACCTTTCTGAACTGACGGAATAAATTCCTTAGGAATATTACCACCCTTCACTTCATCGATAAATTGCAATCCACCTTGAGTAAAGTCTTCATCAACCGGACCAATTGCTACGATAATATCAGCGAATTTACCGCGACCACCGGACTGTTTCTTATAAACTTCACGCAATTCAACAGTTTTTGTAATAGCTTCCTTGTAGTTAACCTGAGGTTTACCCTGATTACATTCTACTTTAAATTCACGTTTCAAGCGGTCGATAATAATATCCAAGTGGAGCTCACCCATACCAGAGATGATAGTCTGACCTGACTGCTCATCAGTTTTAACTGTAAATGTCGGGTCTTCTTCAGCCAACTTAGCCAAACCGTTAGACAGCTTATCCAAGTCTTTCTGTGTTTTGGGCTCAACTGCAATACCAATAACCGGATCAGGGAATTCCATAGATTCCAATACAATGGGTGCTTCTTCGTCACACAGAGTATCACCTGTACGAATATCCTTGAATCCAACACCTGCACCAATATCACCAGCACTAATTACTTCAACAGGGTTCTGTTTATTTGAGTGCATCTGGAACAGACGTGACACACGTTCTTTTTTACCGGAGCGAGTGTTATAAATATAAGAGCCGGCTTCTACTTTACCTGAGTAAACACGGAAGAAAGTCAAACGACCTACATAGGGGTCAGTTGCAATCTTAAATGCCAAAGCTGAAGTTTTTTCATCTTCACTGGGTTTACGATCTTCTTCCGCACCTGTGCTCGGGTTAGTACCCACGATAGCAGGAGTATCCAACGGAGAAGGCAAGAATGCACAAACATAATCAAGCAATGTCTGAACACCTTTATTCTTGAACGAAGAACCGCAGAACATAGGAACGATGTCCATCTTCAAAGTACCTGCACGCAATGCACGCAAGATTTCTTCTTCAGTGATAGTAGAAGGATCATCAAAGAATTTCTCCATCAAAGTATCATCGAAATCTGCTACTTTTTCAAGCAGTTTTTCTCTCCATTCATTAGCTTCGTCAACCAAGTTTGCCGGGATTTCTTCTACACTGTAGTCTGCTCCCATAGTCTCATCATGCCATAAGATGGCTTTCATCTTAATCAGGTCAACAACACCTTTGAAGTTTTCTTCCGCACCGATAGGAATTACAACAGGACAAGGATTTGCACCGAGCACAGTTTTCATCTGACGAACAACTTCAAAAAAGTCAGCACCAGAACGGTCCATTTTGTTAACATAACCGATACGAGGCACATTGTATTTATCAGCCTGACGCCACACTGTTTCCGACTGAGGTTCTACACCACCGACAGCACAATAAGCAGCAACAGCTCCATCCAAAACGCGTAATGAACGTTCTACTTCAGCAGTAAAGTCAACGTGTCCCGGAGTATCAATCAAGTTAATCTTATAAGTATTGCCTGCATATTTCCAACGAGTTGTTGTCGCTGCAGAGGTAATAGTAATACCACGTTCCTGCTCCTGAGCCATCCAGTCCATTGTAGCTGCACCATCATGAACCTCACCAATTTTGTGGGTCAGACCGGTGTAGAACAAAATGCGTTCCGAAGTGGTTGTCTTACCGGCATCGATATGAGCCATAATACCGATATTGCGGGTCAAATGCAAATCATTTTTAGCCATTTTCGTCCTTTACTTATTTAATTATTACTTGATTAGAATCTGAAGTGAGCGAATGCACGGTTAGCTTCTGCCATACGATGCATATCTTCTTTACGCTTGAAGGCACCACCCTGTTCGTTGAATGCGTCGATGATTTCAGCAGCCAATTTATCTGCCATTGACTTACCACCACGTTTACGAGCGAAAAGGATCAAGTTTTTCATTGAGATTGATTCCTTGCGTTCAGGACGGATTTCAGTAGGAACCTGGAATGTAGCACCACCCACACGGCGAGACTTAACTTCCAGCTGAGGAGTTACGTTATCCAAAGCCTTCTTCCAAATTTCCAAAGCTGACTTTTCTTCGTTAGGAAGTTTTGTTTTTACTGTTTCCAATGCAGCATAGAAGATTTCGTAAGAGGTATTCTTCTTTCCATCATACATCAGATGGTTTACGAATTTAGAAACCTTCTGGTCATTAAATACCGGATCCGGAAGGATCACACGTTTTTTTGGTTTTGCTTTTCTCATTTTTCTTAAAAAAATAATGTTTTTTGTTTGGGGCTGCGACTCTTGTTTACTTCAACGCTTCCACCGAAGCATTTACTCAACCTTTATAGCTTATTCCAACAAACCAAAAACTTAAATTAAAATACTTTTTTTTCTTTTCGGAATTTCAGCCAGGCTTCAAATTACTTTTTACCTTTACCTTTTGCAGGAGCTGCTGCTTGTCCGGCTTTCGGGCGTTTAGCACCGTATTTAGAACGTCTTTGTGTACGACCAGCCACACCCGCTGTATCCAAAGTACCACGAACAATGTGATAACGTACACCCGGAAGGTCTTTCACACGACCACCACGAACCAATACGATTGAGTGTTCCTGCAAGTTGTGTCCTTCTCCCGGAATATAAGAGTTCACTTCCTTAGAGTTTGTCAGACGTACACGAGCAACCTTACGCATTGCTGAATTCGGTTTTTTCGGAGTAGTAGTATACACACGAACACAAACACCACGTCTTTGAGGACATGAATCCAGTGCCGGAGACTTACTTTTCTCAACCAAAACCTCTCTTCCTTTTCTTACTAGCTGTTGAATAGTAGGCATTTTGTTTGATTTTTAATTGTTATATATTGTTTATTAATTTACTATTTTAATCCAAAACTATACATTTTGGGCTGCAAAGTTACGAATAACATTTTAATAAACAATACTTTTAAGCAATAAAAATAGCCTGTCTCCAAAAAAAATCTTTTGAAAAACAGGCTAATATGCCATTTCCACGACAAAGCTATAACTTATGCCTCTCCTTTAAAGCCACTCATAGGAGGAATAAAAGTCTTGCCATCAGGACCGCCATTGGCACCATTCATTTCTTCAGGCATACGGATCGGTCCAAAGTTGCGCTCATACTTTGCCACATTTTCTTGTAAAGCATACATCAGACGCTTAGCGTGTTCAGGAGTCAATACAATACGAGATTGAACTCCTGCTTTCGGCAACCCAGGCATTACACGTACAAAATCTACTATGAATTCTGAACTAGAATGGGTAATTATGGCAAGATTGGCATATGTGCCTTGTGCTACTTCTTCTTTCAACTCTATTTGAAGCTGATTGTTGTTTTTTTCGTTTTCCATGATTATTTTCTTCTATAATTAAAGGTAAATATTATCTGCTTATTATTAGCAGGCGAACAAAAATAAGGAAAAGGAACCAATCAAGCAACAATAGACGCACTAAATATCATTTTTTTCTATACAGAGAGGAATATAAGGAATGGTAAACCAAAAGCAAGATCCTTTTCCTTCTTCTGATTCTACCCCGATACATCCCCCCATTTTTTCCACAATAGTACGACAAATTGCAAGCCCCAGCCCTGTTCCCGGTTTAGCTGAATCAAGTCTCACAAATCGTTCAAACACTTTCTGCTTTTGGGATTCAGGAAAACCACATCCGGTATCAGCCACATAAAAATAAAGCATTTTTCCATGAATTTCATAACCTAAACGAATACTGCCTTTGGTAGTAAACTTAATAGCATTTGTCAATAGATTAATAAGTACTTGAGAAAGCCGTTTTTTTTCCGCCACGACAAAACAAGGAGCAGAAAGTGTTACACAATTCAAAATAACCTCCTCGGCAACAATTCGTGTACGCATTGCGCTTGCCAATTCTTCCAATAATATATTCAGCTCCATTTCTTCCTCTGCAAAAGTCAATGTTCCCGACTCTATTTTTGACAGATCTAAAATATCATTAATAAGCTGAAGCAGCAAAGAACAATTATTTTCCAGAACTTCTGCATACATTCGCTTTTCTTCTTCGGTAGCAGCAGTAACAATCAAATTCGAAAACCCCATAATAACATTAAGCGGCGTTCGTATCTCGTGGCTCATATTGGCTAGAAACACTGATTTATTTTGATTAGCAGCTTCGGCTTGAGCCTGAGCGGCTCTAGCTTTCCTCAACTCGACTTGCAATTGATGGTTGAGTTCTTCCAATTCTTCTATTGTTTTCATAGCAGCCCAATGTACCCCTTCCCTGCTCCCTGAGGATGGCATTAATATATAAAAAAGCGTGGGAACTGTTTTAATGTCTTATCTGTGTTAGAGGTATCCCCATACCCACGGAACAAATAAAAACAACAGTCCCACGCCGTTATGCATATTTCCTTTTAGAAGGAAGTATAAACACACGACGTGAGCGTTCTGTTGTATCCACTTTGTTCCGCTTCGAAAATTGGGGATTTTCTAACACAAAGTAATATCAAAAACGCTCTATTTACATTAATATATCAAACACGAACTCTCTTTGTCGCTTTGAATGACTACAAATATAGATATATTATTCTGAAAAAGGGACTATTATTATCAAACTTTTAGAAAAACAATGATAGCCTGTTGAGAAATGGCTGAAATCTTTTTATCACAAAATATGATTTACGAATGATTCGGAATGTCATTTCTATTTAGTGAAGACCGGCTTGCCAATGCCGTATGATTTCGCTTGACTTCCTTTGTGCAGTTGATTTATTGCTGCTATCGCATAGAAGGCTTGTTGGTGTTAACTTACCATTAAGGAAAATTACGCAAACATATAAATGTGGAAAAGAAATCAGCTACAAAAGTCCGTGGCTAGTATCGGAGCAATGCCGGCTCTCGACTTTTCCTATACGTGGTTTGTCATACAATGACAAATCCACAAAACCAACTGTATTTTTCATCCACAAGCGGAAATATGTTTCCTCCTTTCATTAACTGCCAAAACGTCCTGTTAATGGGGGTTCCGGTGGTGAATGAACATGCCGTGTTGTCTTTTCAGCCTCCTTTCATTTTAAAACATCTTTCGGTGAAAAAAATGCTGAAGGCAGATTTGAAAACGGCTTGGGAAGTGTGACTGAAATGGGAGTGAAGGGATACCCTTTCATTATTAGCCGGCGGTTGTCCGCACGTTTTGATTAAAATGTAAGGATGAACGGAAAAGAAGGAATGACCAATTTGATGAAAGGTAATCCCATCTGCCCTTACATAAAAACATACCGGGCTTTTTTCAAAAGGTGGTGAAGTTTGTAAGAAACTTCCCGATCTTTTTAAAAGACATCAAGGTCTTTTTGACACATACAGTGGCACAAGCCTGTCCTATATATGTGTAAGCCCACACGTATATATGCATCGGGCTACACGGACGTACGCATAAGCCTACACATATATATGTCATTGTGTCAGATTCCGTCATATCCTGTACCGGAATTTGATTTGTTTGCCTCCTCTTCTAGACAAACGCTTTTTTATGTTGTATATTTGTAATTCGCCCAATCTCAAAAAGTGCCTCATGAATGTATTCATCACTCTCAAAACAATCTTCCCCGGAAGCATATTGAAAGAAAGCCGGGAAGATATCTTCGAAAAACATTGAAGAGGCAGTAGAATCAGAATCCTCGAAAGATGCTGTCAAGAAGACGACGCCATGCTCCCTGATACAGGAAGTAACCGCTTTTCTCACCTCCCGCTGCCGCTTCCGGCTCAATGTGCTGACCGAGGTAGCGAGTGTGAATGCTGGTTCCTTTCATCCTGATTGAGACAAGAGCATACTTGCGTCACTCCATTTTTCCGCTATGTAATGGTAGGGAAAAGTGATGAAGTCAGGAGGATATACCCATGCCGGGTGAACAATAAAAAGGTCGGTCTCCCATTAGGAAAACCGACCTTCTATTTAAAGTCTTAATGAATCGTATTATTCTACTTCACTATAGTCAAGTACATTTTTGCGATTTGCCAAGATGCGATCGTATTCTTCTTTCGAACCAACAACAATCTTTTCAAATTCACGCTGTCCGGTACCAGCAGGGATCAAGTGACCGCAAATCACATTTTCCTTCATACCTTCCAATCTATCTACTTTACCATTAATAGCAGCTTCATTCAGAACCTTGGTTGTTTCCTGGAATGATGCAGCAGACATGAAGCTTGAAGTTCCCAAAGCAGCGCGAGTAATACCTTGCAGAATCTGAGTAGATGTTGCAGGAATAGCATCACGCACTTCAACGGGTTTCAAGTCACGACGCTTCAACATACTGTTCTCATCACGCAACTTACGGGCTGTTACAATCTGACCCGGTTGCAAGTTCTGAGAATCTCCGGCATCAACAACCACCTTCTTACCCCAAATACGGTCATTTTCTTCCATGAAGTCTTGCTTATCTACCACTTGCTGTTCCAAGAAGCGGGTATCACCCGGTTCATCAATTTCAACTTTACGCATCATTTGACGAACGATAATCTCAAAGTGCTTATCATTAATCTTCACACCTTGCAGACGGTAAACATCCTGTACCTCGTTTACGATATATTCCTGTACAGCCGTAGGACCTTTAATGGCCAAGATGTCGGCAGGAGTAATCGCACCATCAGACAGCGGAGTTCCGGCGCGTACATAGTCGTTCTCCTGAACAAGAATCTGCTTAGAAAGATTAACCAAGTACTTCTTCACTTCACCAGTCTTAGATGTTACAATAATCTCACGGTTACCACGTTTAATCTTACCCATGGTAACTTCACCATCGATTTCAGAAACCACAGCAGGGTTGGACGGGTTACGTGCCTCAAACAATTCTGTAACACGAGGCAAACCACCGGTGATATCACCAGCTTTACCAACAGCGCGCGGAATCTTCACAAGGATGTCACCGGCCTTTACCGATTGATTGTTTTCAATAACAACGTGTCCACCCACAGGGAAGTTATAAGTACGTATCAAGTTACCATCTTCTGTCGTAATATGAGCAGAAGGTACTTTTGTCTTATCCTTAGATTCGATAATGATGATTTCACGCAAACCGGTAGCTTCATCCGATTCTACCTTATAAGTTACGTTCTCAACCATACTCTCGAATTCAATCTTACCGGTTGCTTCAGTAATAATAACAGCGTTGAACGGGTCCCATTTAGCAATCAGTTTACCCTTCTCAACCACATCACCGTCAGCAGCATACAATTTAGAACCGTAAGGAACATTATGAGTTGATAAAATGATACCGGTATTTACATCAATAAAGCGAACCTCGGCCAAACGACCTACTACCACTTTCACAGCTTCACCGGTAGTTTCATCTACTGTATCAACAGTACGAAGTTCCTCAAATTCCAGACGAGCATTGTTTTTGGCAACAATACTTGCATTGGCAGCCATGTTACCGGCAATACCACCGGCATGGAAAGTACGCAACGTCAACTGAGTACCCGGCTCACCGATAGACTGTGCAGCAATGACACCGACAGCTTCTCCCTTTTGAACCATACGGCTGGAAGCAAGGTTACGTCCGTAACACTTGGCACATACGCCTTTCTTCGATTCGCAAGTCAATACAGAACGGATTTCTACACTTTCAATCGGAGAATCTTCAATTTCCTGTGCGATATCCTCAGTAATTTCTTCACCTCCGGCAACAATCAACTTACCGGTGGTAGGATGAATAATATCATGTACAGAAACACGTCCGAGGATACGTTCATACAGAGTGGCAATAACTTCATCGTTATTTTTCAAAGCAGTACAAACCAAACCGCGCAGTGTTCCACAGTCTTCTTCATTAATAATCACATCATGCGATACGTCTACAAGACGACGAGTCAAGTATCCGGCATCGGCAGTCTTCAAAGCAGTATCCGCCAAACCTTTACGAGCACCGTGGGTAGAGATAAAGTACTCCAATACCGACAAACCTTCCTTAAAGTTTGAAAGAATCGGGTTTTCAATAATCTGAGCACCTTCAGCACCGGCCTTTTGCGGCTTAGCCATCAAACCACGCATACCTGACAACTGACGAATCTGTTCCTTAGAACCACGAGCACCGGAATCAAGCATCATAAATACTGAGTTGAAACCTTGGTCATCATTTTTAATAGTCTTATAAAGGATGTCAGACAAATCGCTGTTGACATGAGTCCATGTATCAATAACCTGGTTGTAACGTTCATTATCAGTGATGAAACCCATATTATAGTTCATCATGATTTGCTCAACTTCTTCGTTACCGCGTTTTACCAGTTCTTCTTTTTCCTTCGGAATAATAATATCACCCAAGTTGAATGACAAACCACCCTTGAACGCCATGTGGTAACCTAAGTTCTTAATACCGTCCAAGAATTCACAAGCACGAGCAACACCCACAGCCTTAATAACATCACTAATGATGTCGCGCAAAGACTTTTTAGAAATAATGGTATTCAGATAACCTACTTCAGCCGGAACGATTTCATTTACAATCACACGACCTACAGAAGTTTCTTTCATCATCACATCTACAATGTTGCCATCCTTATCCAGGTCTTTTACAACAACATTGATGATAGCATGAATATCTACTTTTCCTTCATTATAAGCAATCAAAGCTTCTTCCGGTCCATAGAATGTCAGTCCCTCACCCTTCGCACCTTTTCTCAGTTTTGTAATATAATACAAACCAAGTACCATATCCTGTGCGGGTACAGTAATAGGTGCGCCGTTAGCCGGATTCAAAATATTATGTGCCTGAAGCATCAACATCTGAGCTTCCAATATAGCCTCATTACTCAAAGGCAAGTGAACAGCCATTTGGTCACCGTCAAAGTCGGCATTGAACGCAGTACATGCCAATGGGTGTAATTGGATAGCCTTACCTTCAATCATATGGGGTTGGAATGCCTGAATACCCAAACGGTGCAATGTCGGCGCACGGTTGAGTAATACCGGATGTCCTTTCATGACATGCTCCAAGATATCCCAAATAACAGGTTCTTTGCGGTCTACTATCTTCTTGGCAGACTTAACAGTCTTCACAATACCGCGTTCTATCAATTTACGGATAATAAACGGCTTGTAAAGTTCGGCAGCCATCAATTTAGGAATACCGCATTCTCCCATTTTCAATTCAGGACCAACGACAATTACCGAACGGGCTGAGTAGTCAACACGCTTACCCAACAGGTTCTGACGGAAACGTCCTTGCTTACCTTTCAAACTATCAGACAGTGATTTCAACGGACGGTTTGCATCTGTTTTTACAGCACTTGACTTACGTGAGTTATCGAACAATGAATCGACAGCTTCCTGCAACATACGTTTTTCGTTGCGTAAGATTACTTCAGGAGCCTTGATTTCAATCAGTCTCTTCAGACGGTTGTTACGAATAATCACACGACGATACAAATCATTCAAGTCTGAAGTTGCAAAACGACCACCATCCAACGGAACCAACGGACGAAGTTCGGGCGGAATCACCGGAACAATACGTACAATCATCCATTCAGGTTTATTGCGTCCGCGAGATGCACGGAACGATTCAACGACCTGCAAGCGTTTCAATGCTTCATTCTTGCGCTGTTGTGAAGAGTCGTTGCTTGCCTTGTGACGCAATTCATAAGAAAGTGCATCCAAATCAAGTTTAGCCAACAAATCATAGATGGCTTCAGCTCCCATCTTAGCAATAAACTTGTTAGGATCTGTATCTTCCAGATATTGATTTTCTCTCGGAAGTTTTTCCAGCAAATCCAGATATTCCTCTTCCGAAAGCAAATCATATTCATTTACGCCTTCTTCAGCGGCAGCACCCGGCTGAATTACGACATAACGTTCATAGTAAATAATAGAATCAAGTTTCTTGGTAGGTAATCCCAACAAGTAACCGATTTTGTTCGGCAATGAACGGAAATACCAAATGTGTGCCACAGGCACTACCAGCTGGATATGCCCCATACGTTCACGACGAACTTTCTTTTCTGTCACTTCAACACCGCAACGGTCACAAACGATTCCTTTATAACGAATACGTTTGTACTTACCGCAATGACATTCATAGTCTTTTACCGGACCGAAGATGCGTTCACAGAACAAACCGTCACGTTCGGGTTTGTAGGTACGGTAGTTGATGGTTTCGGGCTTCAACACCTCACCACTCGAATTCTCAAGGATTTCTTCAGGTGAAGCCAAACCAATTGAGATTTTCGAGAAATTACTCTTTATCTTCGTTTCTTTTCTAAAAGCCATACTTTCTTGTTTATATTGTAAAGAGTTATATTTTTATTATTCAAGGTTGATACTCAATCCCAATCCTCTCAATTCATGTAACAATACATTCAGAGATTCAGGAATGCCCGGAGTAGGCATCGGTTCACCTTTTACAATAGCCTCGTAAGCCTTAGAACGTCCAACAACGTCATCAGACTTAATAGTCAGGATTTCCTGCAAGATATGCGCTGCGCCGAATGCTTCGAGCGCCCAAACTTCCATTTCTCCGAAACGCTGACCACCGAACTGAGCCTTACCACCAAGCGGTTGCTGAGTAATAAGAGAGTACGGACCGATAGAACGTGCGTGCATCTTGTCTTCAACCATGTGGCCTAACTTCAACATATAGGTCACACCTACCGTTGCCGGTTGGTCAAAGCGTTCACCGGTACCACCATCACAAAGATACGTCTTACAGTAGCGAGGCAATCCGGCTTTATCCGTCCATTCATTTAAGTCATCCATAGATGCACCATCGAAAATAGGAGTAGCAAATTTCACGCCCAATTCTTTTCCGGCACGACCTAATACAGCTTCAAAAATCTGACCGATGTTCATACGAGAGGGCACACCCAACGGATTCAGTACGATATCTACCGGAGTACCATCAGCCAAGAACGGCATATCCTCCTGACGGACAACACGAGATACAATACCCTTATTACCGTGACGACCTGCCATCTTATCACCCACACCAATCTTACGTTTCTTAGCAATATAAACTTTAGCCATCTGAATAATACCTGAAGGCAATTCATCACCTATTGTGATTGCAAACTTCTTACGTTTCAGTTCGGCGTCCAGTTCTTTATACTTCTTCAGGTAGTTCATTACCAAGTCACGAATCATATCGTTCTTGTGAGCATCCGCTGTCCACTTGCTCAACTGAATCACTGTATAATCCAATGACTCAAGGTCGCGTTTTGTAAACTTAGCGCCCTTAGCGATAACTTCGGTTCCCAAGTAATCTTTTACACCCTGAGAGACTTTACCATTAGTTAATACCAACAATTTATCAATTAAGATATCCTTCAGCTTAGCTGCCTTTTCTTCAAATTCATCATTCAGTTTCGGCAAAATAGCTTTGTCGGCATTCTTTTCACTTCTGGTTTTCACAACGCGAGAGAACAACTTCTTGTCAATAACGACACCACGCAATGAAGGAGAAGCTTTCAATGAAGCATCCTTTACATCACCGGCTTTGTCACCAAAGATAGCGCAAAGCAATTTTTCTTCAGGAGAAGGATCTGATTCACCTTTCGGAGTAATCTTACCAATCAAAATATCACCCGGTTCAATACGAGCACCGACACGTACAATACCGTTCTCATCCAAATCCTTAGTTGCTTCTTCACTCACGTTAGGAATATCAGAAGTCAATTCTTCCATACCGCGCTTCGTTTCGCGCACTTCCAATATATATTCATCCACGTGTACAGAAGTCAATAAGTCTTCACGTACAACGCGTTCATTCAATACAATAGCATCCTCATAGTTATATCCCTTCCAAGGCATATAAGCAACCAACAGATTCTTACCCAATGCCAACTCACCACCTTGTGTTGAATAACCTTCCGTCAGAATATCACCTTTCTTTACACGCTGACCCTTATCACAAATAGGACGAAGGTCAATAGTCATGCTTTGGTTAGTCTTACGGAATTTAGGAATTCTATATTCTTTCAAAGCAGGTTCGAAGCTGACAAATTCCTCATCTTCCGTTCTGTCATACAAAATCCGGATAGTGGTTGCATCTACATATTCAATCACCCCGTCACCTTCAGCAGCAATCTGAGTACGAGAATCTTCAACCAATTGCTTTTCGATACCTGTACCTACAATAGGAGCCTCTGTACGCAACAAAGGAACTGCCTGGCGCATCATGTTAGAACCCATCAATGCACGGTTAGCATCATCATGTTCCAAGAACGGAATCAAAGATGCCGCAATAGAAGCAATCTGTTGAGGAGATACATCCATCAACTCTACCTGATCAGGAGTAACAACCGGATAATCGGCATCGCGACGAGCCTTAACCTTGTCACGAACAAACTTACCTTCATCATCCAAAGGTGCATTACCCTGAGCAATAATCTTATCTTCTTCTTCTTCTGCAGTCAAGTATTCAATTCCTTCATCAGAAATATCCACCTTACTATCAGCTACCTTACGATAAGGAGTAGAAATGAAACCAAGTTCATTAATTTTTGCATAAACGCACAAAGAAGAAATCAAACCGATATTAGGACCTTCAGGGGTTTCAATCGGACACAAACGACCATAGTGCGTATAGTGTACGTCACGCACCTCGAAACCGGCACGTTCACGCGACAAACCACCGGGACCTAACGCAGACAAACGACGTTTGTGAGTAATTTCAGCCAACGGATTGGTCTGGTCCATGAATTGTGACAATGCATTTGTACCGAAGAATGAATTGATAACAGAAGAAATAGTCTTCGCATTAATCAAATCAATCGGAGTAAATACTTCATTGTCACGTACATTCATACGTTCACGAATAGTACGAGACATACGAGCCAATCCGATAGCAAACTGATTGGACAACTGTTCTCCCACTGTACGCACACGACGATTACTCAAGTGGTCAATATCATCAACATCAGCCTTAGAGTTAATCAGCTCAATCAGATACTTGATGATCTCGATAATATCTTGTTTTGTCAATACCTTCACATCCATATCCGTAGTCAGCCCCAACTTCTTGTTGATTCTGTAACGGCCTACTTCGCCAAGGTCATATCTTTTTTCAGAGAAGAACAGGTTATTGATAACCTCACGAGCACTGGCATCATCAGCAGGATCTGCATTACGCAACTGACGATAGATATAAAGCACAGCCTCTTTTTCTGAGTTACTCGGGTCTTTCTGAAGCGTATTAAATATAATAGAATAATCTGATGAATTAGCTTCTTCCTTATGAACAAGGATATTCTGAACGCCTGAGTCGATAATTTCATCTACATGCTCTGCTTCAAGCACAGTTTCACGGTCAATGATAACCTCATTACGTTCAATAGAAACAACTTCACCGGTGTCTTCATCTACAAAATCCTCTGTCCATGTCTTCAAGACACGCGCAGCAAGTTTTCTTCCTACAACCTTCTTTAAATTGGCCTTATTGACTTTAACTTCTTCAGCCAAATTAAATATTTCGAGAATATCTTTATCATTTTCAAAGCCGACAGCTCTCAACAGAGTAGTAACAGGCAATTTTTTCTTACGGTCGATATAAGCATACATCACATTGTTAATGTCTGTAGCGAATTCAATCCATGAGCCCTTGAATGGGATAATACGTGCGGAATATAGTTTTGTACCGTTAGCATGTACACTCTGTCCAAAGAATACACCCGGAGAACGATGCAGCTGAGAAACAACAACACGTTCAGCACCGTTAATCACGAAGGTTCCCTTCGGCGTCATATAAGGAATAGGACCCAAATAAACATCTTGAATAACAGTATCAAAATCCTCATGATCGGGATCTGTACAATAAAGCTTCAATTTAGCTTTCAAAGGTACACTATAAGTGAGCCCACGCTCTAGACAATCATCTATTGTATAGTGAGGGGGATCAATGTAGTAGTCCAAAAACTCAAGGACAAAGTTGTTACGTGTATCAGCGATAGGGAAGTTTTCAGCAAATACTTTATACAGCCCGTCGTTCTTTCGTTTTTCGGGTGGGGTATCCAGTTGTAAAAAGTCTTGGAATGACTTCAATTGCACTTCCAGGAAATCCGGATACTTCATCGGATTCTTGATGGAAGCAAAATTTACTCTTTTGTTTTCTGTATTTGAAGACATCTGATAATTTATTTGTAGAACTTAATAATAATATAGACACAAAAAGGTTAAGAATCCTCGTCTAGAGGATTCCTAACCGAATTACCTGATAATCAGGCTTAATATTATTTAAGCTCAACTTCAGCTCCAGCTTCTTCCAAAGTTTTCTTCAGTG
>ERZ506805.335-NODE-335-length-15634-cov-4.47224_pt1 | contig 15634 bp, 10 predicted proteins | sample MGYA00513183_ERZ506805 | MGnify/ENA metagenome assembly ERZ506805
GTCTTTGACCGCCGCTTCCGGACCGTCTCCGTCGAGATTGCGCAGCACCGCGACAGCACCTTGCGCCGATCCGATGCATTGCGCGGAAATGTCGGACAATTCACAGAATGCCGACAGCAATCGTGGCGAGGTCAGTCTGGTGATGATCACCGCCACTTTCGCGCGATTGCCAAGCAGTCCCTGCAGCTCGTCTTCGAATTTCAACGAATCCTCAGCCGCGTTGAGCATATCGTCGACTTCCGAGGATTCGGAGGATTCGGAGGATTCCGCGTTATCGGAAGCTTCGGAGGAATCGAAAGCTTCAGATGGCGGATTGTCCGCCCGCTCATGCTTGGACGCTTCGGCATCCTTGAATTCCTGCTCGAAGCCGGCCATGGCCGCTTCCAGTTCCTCTTCGCTGAAATGCATGCCGTCGGCGTTGAGGTCACCGAAATCGTTTGATCCATCGAATCCTTGGAAATCGTCGAAATCGTTATTTCGATCGTCGCTCATCACAGAGCGCCCTTCGTGCTCGGAATACCGTCGACACGCGGATCCGACTCGATGGCGAAACGAAGCGCACGTGCCAAGGCCTTGAACTCGGCTTCGGCGATGTGGTGCGGATCACGGCCGGAGATCACCTGCAGATGCAGGCAGATTCCGGCATGCATGGCGATGGATTCCATAACGTGACGCACGAGGGAGCCGGTGAAATGGCCGCCGATCATGCAGTATTCGAAGCCTTCCGGCTCGCCGGTGCACACGCAGTACGGACGCCCGGAAATATCGACCACGGCCTTGGCAAGCGCCTCGTCCAACGGCACGGTCGCATCAGCGAAGCGACGGATGCCGCGCTTGTTCCCCAGCGCCTGCTTCAACGCCTCACCGAACACGATGGCGATGTCTTCGACGGTATGGTGCGCGTCGATGTCGGTGTCACCCGTGGCCTTGATGGTCAAGTCGATCAGCGAATGCTTGCCGAGCGCCGTCATCATATGGTTGTAGAACGGCACCGACGTGTCGATGTCAGTTTTGCCGGTGCCGTCGAGATTCAGGCTCAGTTCGACCTTGGATTCGCTGGTTTCACGAACGATGGTTGCGGTACGCGCCATGTTGCGACTCCTTTTGGAAAATGTTCGGTCCTGTTGTGTTGGTTCAGTCCCGTATGTGCTCAGTCTTGTTCCACAATACGCAACACTTCGACCAAGGCTTCACGGAAACGCGCCATTTCCTCGTCGGTGCCCATGCATACGCGCATCCAGCCGTCAGGGCCGACGGTGCGGATGAGCACACCACGCTTGAGCAGTTCGTCGAAGATGCGGTCGCGATCGTCGAAATGACCGCCGAACAGAATGAAGTTGGACTGCGTCTCGGCCACTTCGAGCGGCTGGCCCTTGTAGATTTGTTCCTTGAGCCATGCCGCGGTCTGATTGCGGGTGTCACGCAGGTGCGCCACACGGCTGAGCTGTTCGTCGGTATGTTCGAACGCGGCAAGCGCGGCTGCCTGGGTGACGGCCGACAGGTGGTACGGCATACGCACGATGCGCACACAGTCGATAATGCCCTTGTTGGCGGCCAGATAGCCGACTCGCGCGCCTGCGAAGGCGAACGCCTTGCTCATGGTTCGGCTCACGGCGAGATTCTCATACTCGCCGATGAGTTCAAGCGCGGTGGGCGTGCCCGGATCACGGAATTCGATGTAGGCTTCGTCCACCACGACCACCGGATGCACGCCTTCGGCGGCACCGGCCACTTCAGCGGTTTCGGCAGCGTCGAGCACGCGCTTGAGATCGTCCATCTTCAGCGGGGTGCCGGTCGGATTGTTCGGACTGGTGAGCACGATCATGGCAGGCTTGACGTTTTCGATGGCTTTGATGGTGGCGTCGACGTTCAGCGAGAAATCCTCGTTGCGGTGCGCAAGCTTCCACGTGGTGAACGTGTCGCGGGCGTATTCCGGATACATCGAATACGTCGGATCGCAGCCGAGCGCAATGCGTCCTGGACCACCGAAAGCTTGGAACAGCTGCAGCATAATCTCGTTGGATCCGTTGGCACCCCACAACTGGTCGACTTCCAGCTTGACGCCGGACTCGCGTTCGAGATAGTCGCAGAATGCCTGACGCAACGCGATATGCTCACGATCCGGGTAACGGTTGAGCGTCAGAGCGATTTCCTTGACTCGCTGCGCGATGGTTTCGACCACTGCCGGTTCCGGCGCATACGGATTCTCGTTGACGTTGAGGCATACCGGCACGTCCAATTGCGGCGCACCGTACGGCTCCTCACCGATCAGATCGTTGCGCAGCGGAAGATATGCCGGAATGGCGTTGCTGGAAGTCTCACTCATCGAAGGCCTGCCTGCTCTTCCTGTTCCTTGATGGTTTCCTTGTTGTACGGATCGTCGATGAAACGGCTCAGCACGCTTTCACCGTGTGCCGGCAGATCTTCGGAAACGGCGAAGGCGTTCACACGAGCAGCGAGGGTCTTCAATCCCTGCTCGTCGTATTCGATGACTTCGACCGGCTTCATGAAGGTGTGCACGCCCAGACCGGAGGCGAAGCGTGCAGTGCCGGAAGTCGGCAGCACGTGGTTGGAGCCGGACATGTAGTCGCCCAGCGGCACCGGAGAGTACGGGCCACGGAAGATGGCACCGGCGTTGCGAATCTTGGCGATCACGGCATCCGGGTCGGCGGTCTGGACCTCAAGGTGTTCGGCGGCATACGCATTGGCCGCGTCAATGGACTGCTCGATGCCATCGGTGAGGATGATGCCGGACTGGCGTCCGCGTAGCGACGTGTTCACACGCTCGGAGTGCTCGGTGCGCGGCACACGGTACTTGAGGTTCTCCTGCACCTGTTCGGCAATCTCTTCGCTGTCGGTGATGAGCACGGAACCGGCGAGTTCGTCATGCTCGGCCTGACCGATCAGATCGGCGGCCAGCCAGCTCGGGTTGGCACCCTTGTCTGCGATGATGGCGATTTCGGTCGGTCCTGCCACGGCGTCGATGCCGACGATGCCGGACACCATGCGCTTGGCGGTAGCGACGAAAATGTTACCCGGACCGGTGATCTTGTCGACCGGATCGCACAGGATTTCGCCGTCCTGCGGTTCGGATCCCTTGGCACCGTAAGCGAACATGGCCACGGCCTGAGCGCCGCCGACCGCATACACTTCGTCAACGCCGAGAATGGCGCAGGTGGCGAGAATGGTCTTGTCAGGCAGACCGTCGGCATTGTTACGGCTCGGCGGGGTTGCGATGGCGAGGGATTCCACGCCGGCGGCCTGTGCCGGGACCACGTTCATGATGACGGAGCTCGGGTAGACGGCCTTGCCACCCGGCACATACAGGCCGACACGCTGCACCGGAATCCAACGCTCGGAAACGCGCGCGCCTTCAGCCAGATCGGTGTGGAACGGCGCCGGCACCTGGGAAGCGGACACGGCGCGGGAGCGGCGCACGGATTCTTCGATGGCGGCACGCACTTCCGGATCCAACTCGTCGACGGCGGCCTTCATGGCTTCCACCGGCACGCGCAGGTTCTCCGGACGAATATGGTCGAATTTCTCCGCGAAGTCACGCAGGGCCGCAGCACCGCGGGCCTTCACATCGTCAAGGATGGGCTGCACGAGATCGGTGGCCTCGTTGGTGCCCATCTCGGCGCGAGGCATAGCCTCCAGCATTTCAGCTCGGGTCAGCTTCTTGCCACGCAGGTCAATGATTCGCATATAGTTTTCTTCGCTCATAACGCCCCATGGTAACAACGTGATGTCACGAGAACGCCCGCGCGTCTCAAGTTCAGCCGCATAGTGAGATATTCGGCTGAACTTTCGGCATCATCCCCACGACCGGTCAGCCCAAAGGCAGAGAACTGGGACCGAAAAGGATTTTGATTTCGGCGAACAGACTCGTGTCGCGGCGTACGCGGAAACGGTCGCCGAACGTCAGTACCTTGGCGTTGCCCTTATCGTCCATCAAGGCGAGCTTCACTTCGCAGGGTCCAGGATGATTTGAAAGAATCTGCCCCAACTGCTGCACATGCGATTGGTCAAGCGCAATCGGCGGCAGCATAATCGTCACCGGCTTCTCATCCTGCGCTTCCAACGTCGGCACGTTGAATTCCGTGGCACGCATGCTTACCGTCTCATCGCGTTTCTCAACCTGTCCGCGAATCTGCACCACCGTGTCGACCGCCAGTTCGGGAGCGGCGGCCTCATACACTTTGCCGAAGAACATGCACTGGATGGAGCTTTCCAAATCCTCGATGGTCACAATCGCCCAAGGATTGCCCTTCTTCGACATACGACGGTCCACGTTCGTGATCAAACCCGCCACCGTCACCTGCTGGCCGTCAGGCATATTCGCCGCGCGATCGATCAGATGCGCGATCGACATTTCACGCAACGACACCAGAATCGACTGCATACCGCTCAACGGATGGTCGGACACATACAAGCCAAGCATTTCACGTTCGAAATTCAGCTTGGTTTTCTTATCCCACTCCTCCACATCGGGCACATTCACCATGGCATCGCCCATGCCCGCATCGTCTTCGCCGGCATCTTCCAAATCGGAGAACAAATCAAACTGGCCTTCGGCCTGCTTGCGTTTCAAACCGACCACCGAATTAATCGCAGCCTCATGAATCGTAAACAAGGCACGACGGTTCGGATCGATCGAATCAAACGCACCGGCCTTGATCAACGATTCAACCAATCGACGATTCAACGCCTCCATCGGCACACGCCTGATGAAATCAGGGAAATTCACATACTTGCCATGATCGTTCTCACGTTCCTTGACAATCGCATCAACCGCAGCCTTGCCAACGTTACGGATGGCGCCAAGACCGAAACGCACCACATCGCCGACAGCGGAATACTCGTACACCGACTCGTTCACGTCAGGAGACAACACCTGGATGCCCATGCGACGAGCCTCGCCCAAATACAACGCGGTCTTGTCTTTGTTCGTACTCGCACCCTGCAGCAACGCGGCCATGAATTCCACCGGATAATGCGTTTTCAGATATGCAGTCCAATATGAGATCAAACCGTATGCGGCCGAATGCGCCTTGTTGAACGCATAGCCCGAAAACGGCACAAGAATATCCCACACGGCCTGCGCCGCCTCCTGGGAATACCCATGCTCCTTCATGCCCGCGAAGAACGGCACCTTCTCCTTGGCCAGCACCTCGGGCTTCTTCTTGCCCATTGCTCGACGCAACACGTCTGCCTTGCCCAACGAATAACCCGCCAGAATACGCGCGGCCGACTGCACCTGCTCCTGATACACGATCAGACCATACGTTTCGTCAAGCACTTCCTTCAACGGCTCGGCCACTTCAGGATGAATCGGCGTGATCTTCTGCAAACCATTCTTACGCTTCGCATAATTCGTATGCGAATCCATATCCATCGGACCAGGACGATACAACGCGATCAATGCGGAAATATCGTTGAAGTTATTCGGCTTCAACGTTTTCAGCAACGAACGCATACCATCAGAATCCAACTGGAACACGCCAAGCGTGTCACCTCGCGACAACAGATCGTACGTGGCACGATCGTCCAATGGAATCTTCGTATGGTCGATACGCGTCTTGCCATTCGCCTCGATATTGTTCAACGTATCGCGAATAACCGTCAAGTTGGAAAGACCAAGGAAGTCCATCTTGACTAAACCAAGCGTTTCACACGTATGATACTCCAACGTGGTCGTAACCGTACCATCGGTACGTTCCAGCAGCGGCGACGTATTCGAAATCGGCTCGCTACCCATGATCGTGGCGCACGCATGCACACCGGTCTGACGGATCAAGCCTTCGATACCCATCGCCTCATCCGTGACGCGCTTCACATCCGGATCGGAATCATAAAGCTCACGGAATTCGCGGGCCTCCGCATAACGCTTCGAACTCGGCTCGAAAATATCATGCAGCGGAATATCCTTGCCACCCGTCTGCGCCGGCGGCAACGCCTTGGTGATGCGCTCGCCCATGGAGAATTCGTAGCCCATGATTCGTGCGGAATCCTTCAGCGCCTGTTTGGTTTTGATGGTGCCGTAGATCACGCATTGCGCGACCTTGTCTCGCCCGTACTTGTCTCCGACATAGTCAAGCACGCGACCGCGGCCGTCCGGATCGAAATCGACGTCGATATCAGGCAGCGACACACGTTCCGGGTTAAGGAATCGTTCGAAGATCAAGCCGTGCTTGATTGGATCGAGTTCGGTGATGCCCATGGCATACGCCACCATGGCGCCTGCCGCGGAGCCACGGCCAGGCCCGACCATCACACCATGCGATTTGGCCCAGTTGATGTAGTCGGCCACCACAAGGAAGTATCCGCAGAACTGCATCTGACAGATCACACCGCATTCGTAATCGGCCTGCTTGAGCACTTCGATCGGCGGATGCCCGTCATAACGCCGTTCCAAGCCTTCCTCGACTTTTTTCAGGAACAGCGACGTCTCATCCCAACCTTCCGGGCAGTCGAATTGGGGCATGAACGCGCCATCTTCATGATCGTCGAACATGACATTGCAGCGTTCGGCGATTTCCAACGTATTGTCGCATGCTTCGGGAATGTCTTTGAACAGCTCACGCATTTCTTCGGCGGATTTCAGATAGTAGCCGGTGCCGTCGAATTTGAATCGTCCCGGCTCGTCAAGCGTGGATCCCGAATTGATGCACAGCATGGCATCCTGAGAGCCGGCGTCTTCGGCGCGCACGTAATGGGAATCGTTGGTGGCGAGCAGCGGCGCGTTCAGTTTTTTCGCAATGTCCAGCAGACCGTCGGTCACCTGTTTTTCGATTTTCAGACCGTGGTCCATGAATTCGATATAGAAATTGTCACGTCCGAAAATATCCTGCAATTCGCCTGCCGCACGTAATGCCTCGTCGAATTGGCCGAGCAGCAGTCGCGTTTGGATGATGCCCGACGGGCATCCGGAAGATGCGATAATGCCTTTCGAATATTTGGCAAGGATTTCCTTATCCATTCGGGGGTATCGCATGACACGTCCCTCGAGATTCGCGTCAGTGGACGCCTTCATCAGATTGACAAGGCCCTCATCGGTTTCCGCCCACATCGTAAGGTGGGTGATCAGGCCACCGCCGGATACGTCGTTGGGGTTGCGCCTGCGATGTTGCGGATCGATATCGGGATTCCAGTTGGTATCCCAGCTGACGCGGGTTTGATCTTGGCGTGCGGTTTCCGGCGTCACATACGCTTCAATGCCGATAATCGGTTTGACGCCTTCCTTGACCGCAGTGCTCCACATTTCGTATGCGCCATGCATGTTGCCGTGATCGGTGATGCCGACGGCCGGCATGTTGAGTTCTTTGGCGCGCTTGACCAGATCCGGAATCTTTGACACCCCGTCAAGCAGTGAATAATGCGTGTGATTATGCAGTTGCACGAAATTTCCGGAAGTAGCCATACGTTCCAATCTACCGGTGATTGGTGACGTGCGATCACACTTCAGGCTTGTCTTGTGTGTCGTGCCTGCCGCGCATCACGTCGAGCGCATGCTGCAAATCAGCTGGATAATGCGATTTCACCGTGGTCCACACATGGGTTCGCGGATGGCGGAATTCAAGTTGCTTGGCGTGCAGCCACTGCCGTTCCAATCCCAATGCCTCACCCAGCTGCGGATTGGCACCGTACATGGCGTCTCCCGCAAGCGGATGCCCGATGGACGAGAAATGCACGCGGATCTGATGGGTTCGACCGGTTTCCAGATTCACGGAAACCAGCGTCGCCTCACCGAAACGTTCCATCACATCCCAATGGGTGATGGCTTCTTTGCCGGCGGGCGTAACGCAAAAACGAAAATCGGAGACTTTGGCACGTCCGATCGGCGCTTCGATCGTGGCCTTGTTTTCCTTGAGATTGCCTTGCACGAGCGCATGATAGGTTTTGACGACTTCATGTTCGGCGAACTGCCTGCGCATTTCCACGTAGGCGAGGTCAGATTTGCACACGAGCATCAATCCGGATGTGCCCACGTCGAGGCGGGATACGATACCCTGACGTCCCGCGGCGCCGTAGGAGGTGATGTGCACTCCCCTGTCAAGCAGACTGCCGAGCACCGTCGGACCGGTCCAACCGACGGAAGCGTGAGCAGCCACACCCACTGGCTTGTCGACCACTATGACGTCATCGTCTTCGTAGACCACTGCCATATCTCGTGCGATCGGTTCAGGCTCGGTCCGTTCCTCGACAATATCGAATTCGACGGTTTCGCCTGATTGCAGAGTCGATGATTTGGAAATGTCACGACCAAGCACGCGCGCCTGTCCACTTTCGATGAGTTCCGCGGCCTTGGCTCGGGAGATACCAAGCATCTTGGCCACGGCCACATCGAATCGTTTGCCGACAAGCGCGTCGGGTGCGGGAACAAGACGGCTCATGCGTTCTGGTCTCCGGTCGTCTGTTTCGTCTGTTCTGCGGCCTGTTCGTCAAGATCCTTCTGGCTGAAGGGCTCTCCGACAAACAGCAGTACGACGGCGGCGACGCCCGCCACCATCAGGAAAACATCCGCAACATTGCCGACCGACCATCCGTAATTGAGGAAATCGACGACCTTGCCATTAAGGAAACCTTCGGCATACATCACACGATCGATGAGATTGCCCAATGCTCCTGCGAAAGCAAGAGCGAACACCACCGTCCATTTCATGGAAATGGTACGGATTGCCAGTACGGCCAACGCCACGCATGCCACGATGGCAAGCAACGAAATCAACCAGGTCATGTTGGATCCCATGCCCAAGGACGCACCCGGATTATGCACCAGCGTGAATGAGAGGATGCCCGGAATCACACGTACCGTCTGCCCGTCGGCAAGCGCCGACTGCGCCCATGCCTTGCTGATCTGGTCGAGTACCAGTGCCACAACGGCGATACACGCAAAGACGGCCACGCGGGTGCGCAGCCGTCTTTGATCATTTGTCATGATGTCAGACACAGCCTAATCTCAGTCGTCCTGGGAGTCCTGATCATAGTTGTTCGTGTCGGACACCTGGGACACGAGCTGGCCGAGAAATTCGGTAAGACGTGCACGGTATTCGGTTTCGAACTGCTTGAGGCCCTGAATGTTGCCTTCGATGACCTTGGTCTGCGCTTCGAGATTGTCGCGGACCTGCTGGGCGTATTCGTCGGCTTCGTTGTGCTTCGTGGAGAAGTAGGTATCACCATCCTGGGTCTTCTGAGCAAGGTAGGCGTCGCCTTCCTGAGTCTTCTGATCCAAGTAGGTATCACCCTCCTGCGTCTTCTGAGCAAGATAGGCGTTACCTTCCTGAGTCTTCTGATCCAAGTAAGCATTACCTTCCTGAGTGCGCTGCGCCAGATAGTCATCGCCTTCCTGAGCACGCTTGGTCAGATAGGCATCGCCTTCCTGAGTCTTCTGGTTCAAGTAGCCATCAGCCTTGGCACGAGTGTCAGCCGAATACTGATCGGCTTCGGAACGGGTGCCTTCGGAGTAGTTGTCGGCTTCGGTGCGAGTGCGGTTGGAGTAATCGTTGGCATTGCCGATGAGCTCATCGTACCTACGCTGGGACTCGTCGGTGATTTCCTTAGCCTTGGCTTTGCCCTTGTCGACGTACTGGTCGTGCAGCTGCATAGCCAGGGTCAGCATGGCGGTGGCACGCTCCGGCTCCGTGTTGGCGCTGGCTGCGGCTCCTGCAATCTTCTGCAGGCTTCCGGTTTCGGTACTCGGTTCGACCTTGGCGACCTGCTCGCGCAGCTGGGCTTCACGCTGCTGCGATTCCTGCAGCTGCTGTGCAAGCTGCTGAATCTGCGCGGCCTGCTGCTGGGCACGCTCATCCTGCTGCTGGGACTGTGCCGCATGCTGCTGCGTGAGCTGCTGAGCTTGGGCGACCTGCTCCTGAGCCTCTTCAAGCCTTGCATTGAGCTGCTGGATCTCAGCCGCCTGCTGCTGGGCCACCACAACCTGCTGCTGTGCGGAAGCCAGCTGACGGGACAGGTCTTCGGTCTGTGCACGGAATGCGTCGCGCTCATGCTGCATGGAGGTCAGCTGTTCGCCCAGATCCGCCTGGCCTGCAGCTTCAGCCGCCTGTGCGGTGAGCTGGTCGACCTGTGCGGACAGGCGATCCACCTGACCCTTGAGCTGTTCGTTCTGAGCCGACAGAGCACGGTTGCTTTCCTCAGCCTCGGTGAGCTTGGCTGCTGCGACCTGTGCGGCCTGAGCTGCCTGATCACCAGCGCCAGCTGCCTGCTCGGAGGCGGACTTCAATGTCGCGTTCTCCTGCTGCAGGGACTGAACCTGGGCGCTGAGCTCGGAAATCTTGGAGTTGAGCCCCGCAACATCCGGGCCGAGGGACTGAGTAGCCTGGCCGCTGGCAACCGCCTGCTTGCCAAGGGCCTCCACCGTCTCGGTTACCTGATCGAGAAAATCGTCGACTTCATCGACGTCATACCCCTCCTTGAACCTCACGGTCTGGAAGGTATGCTCTCTGATATCTTTCGGCGTCAACAGAGCCATAAATCTTACACCTCGCTTTGGGCTTGATGCCTTGCTGTTGTTGCTTTCATTGTTCGACTCTAGCACGGGACCACCGATTTTTTGCGAAAAATCGGCATTTGACATACATTAAATGAGGAAATCAATAGCAATGAGAATGAAATAAAGAACGATGAATGCCACATCGAAGTAGATGGGACCCAATGGAATAGGGCGGATATATTGGCGTAGCCAGCGCAGTGGGGGCTCCGTCAACTGGTAAACCGCGTCGATCAACGACGACACCAACCCCCGTGGACGCCATGCCGATGCCAACACAGCAACCCAATCGAGAATCATGCGAATGAACAGCACCAGAATGTAGGCATTCACCAAAAAGTGGACGATGCTACCGATCAAAGACAAAATCATGGGGCACCACCTTAGCAACAGAACATAACAAAGCCCCCATCACGGGTGACGGAGGCTTCATGCAGTCTGCTTTCGCAACGGCTTTCGTCTATATCAGTCGGCGAACAAATCGTGCGACGAGTTATTCGCCTGCGGTTCCTCAACCTTGATGTTCACCTGAGCTGGGCTCAGCAGGAACACGCGCGGAGTGACACGTTCGATGGAGCCACGCACGCCAAAAACCACACCCGCGGAAAAGTCCACAATGCGATATGCCACGGCCTCGGCCACACCGGTCAGGTTCAGCACCACCGGAACGCCGTCGCGAATGGCACGTCCGACCAGCTGAGCGTCCTCATAGGATTTCGGGTGAATCGTGGTGATACGGCTCACCCTTCCGCCTTGGAACGGGTTGGCTTTGGTCTGCTCGCGCGGTGCGGACGTCGCGGCAGGAGTCGAAGCCATCGGGGTCACGGAATGGTCGGAATCGAACGAGGTTTCGCTGCTCTCAGCCTCCTCGTTGAAATCCTCGTCACCTTCGGCAACGTCGGTCATGCCCAAATAGGACATCGCGCTTTTCATAAAACCTGCCATGAACGATCCTTTCGCGTCTTCGCGTTGCTTTTAGCGCAGGAAATCCGGAATATCCAAATCGCCGGCATCGTTCGAAGACACCACTTCATGCTCGGTGGTCTGGTCGAATGACGGAACGACGGGTTCCGGAGTGGACGGAATATAAGTGGACAGCGGCTGCACCTTCGGGGCTTCCGGAGTCTGAATAAGCTGAGGCTGGGGCTGCTGCGGAACCGCCGCTGCCCTCGGGGCTGCGGACAACGCCGACAGCGGCACCGTGCTTTCCGCAGGCTCTGCCTGCTTCTGGGCTTCAGCCTGAGCCGCCTTCTTGGAGTTGGCATCAAAGCCTGCGGCGATAACGGTGACACGCACTTCGTCGCCGTAAGCGTCGTCGAGGGAAAGACCCCAGATGATCTGTGCTTCCGGATGGATGGCCTTGCCCACCAGCTGGGTGGCGGCGGCCGCTTCCTGCAACTTCAGATCGGACGGGCCGGCGATATTGATCAGCGCGCCGTGGGCACCCTCGATGCTTTCTTCCAGCAGCGGCGAGCTGATGGCGATTTCAGCTGCCTGGGTGGCGCGATCCTCGCCTCGTGCGGAACCGATGCCGAACAGTGCGGTGCCCGCGCCACGCAGAATAGCGTTGACATCGTTGAAGTCGACGTGAATGTACGAGTTCGAAGAAATCAGGTCGGTGATGCCCTGCACGCCGGCCAGCAAGGCGGTGTCGGCGGTCTTGAACGCATCGACGATGCCGATGGTGCGATCGGAAAGCTCAAGCAGTCGATCGTTCGGAATCACGATCAGCGCATCGACTTCCTTGCGCAGATTCTCAATGCCAAGTGCTGCGGAAGCCGCACGCTGGGGACCTTCAAAGCTGAACGGGCGGGTAACCACCGCAATGGTCAGGGCACCCTGCTGATGCGCGGCGCGAGCCACGATCGGGCTTGCACCGGTACCGGTGCCACCACCCTCACCGCAGGTCACGAACACCATATCGGCGCCCTTGAGCGATTCCTCGATATCGGACTGATGATCCTGAGCGGCCTTGGCACCCTTCTCCGGGTCGGCACCTGCGCCAAGCCCGCGGCTGGTGGCATCGTTCAAGGAGATCTTGACATCGGCGTCGGAACGCATCAGGTCCTTCGCGTCAGTATTGATCGCAATGAATTCAACACTTTGAAGACCCTCGGCAATCATGCGATTGACGGCATTACCGCCAGCTCCACCAACACCGACAACCTTGATATTCGTTTTGTCGTTGAAATTGTCAGTCTGGGCAATCTCGCTCACCATAGTCTCCTGTCACTCGCGTTTACGCACAACTTTATCGCAGACACGCTGCAGTACGCGCACTTTTCGCCGTGTGTAACGGCGTTTTTTCACTTTTTTATTGCTAACGTGTTCATTTCGCCTGCGATTTACCCTCTTTCGGTGCCCCCACGACGATTTAACCACATCAGCATGTCATATTCAATAGCTGGCGTCCATAGGATCATCCCCAAACAACGCCTGACGTTCATCATGCGTTGTTTCCCGTGATTCCAACCATCCGTAAGGCAGATGCACTTTCTTTGCGAAGCGCACGCGCCCCCTTGGCTTGTCGACCACTCGCTCGGGAAAACAGATGTTGGGATCCAGCTTGCCTATTTCGGCTCTGACATCCTCAAGATTTTCACATTCCATGAACGCGCGACGGGTGGAGCCTCCAACGGGGAATCCCTTGAGATACCACGCGATATGCTTACGCAGATCATGCACGGCCATCTGCTCATCGCCATCATAGAATTCGGTCAACAGTTCCGCATGGCGTTCAACCACACGGCACACATCTCCTAACGTGGGGTCAACACGCTTGTCGTTGCCAGCGAACGCATTCTTGATATCGGCGAACAGCCATGGCCTGCCTTGGCAGCCGCGGCCAATCGCAACGCCGGCGCAACCGGTTTCGGCAACCATGGCAAGCGCATCGTTCGCACCCCAAATATCGCCGTTGCCGAACACTGGAATGTCAAGCGCTTCGACCAGCTCGCCAATCCGGCTCCAGTCGGAATGCCCGCCGTAATATTCGGCGGTGGTACGCGCGTGCAAGGTCACCGCCTTGCAGCCTTCCTCCTGCGCGATATGGCCCGCTTCCAAGAACGTTTCATGCTCATGGTCGATGCCGACGCGGATTTTAGCCGTCACCGGCACGTTGGCAGCATCGCAGACCTTGACCACACGCTGGATGATCTCGCGAAACAGATCCGTCTTCCACGGCAAAGCCGATCCGCCGCCGCGTCGGGTCACTTTCGGCACGGGGCATCCGAAGTTCAGATCGACATGGTCGGCCATGTTTTCGTCGATGACGATTTTCGCGGCCTGTTCCACGATCGCCGGGTTCACACCGTACAGTTGCAGCGAACGGATTTTCTCGCTCGGCGCGAAATGGCACAACCGCAACGCTTTGGGATTGCGTGCGACCAACGCGCGCGCGGTGATCATTTCGGCCACGTATAGACCGTCCGGTCCGTAGCTTTCGCAAATCACGCGGAACGGACAGTTGGTAACGCCCGCCATAGGCGAAAGCACCACCGGGGTTTCAACGTGTACCGGCCCTAAATCAACAGGCTTCATAACCGGAGGAACCGACGGCCTCACCGCGTCGGTACGCGGGTCGAGCACGTCGGATTCCTCGTAAGCAGTCACAATGCTATCTGGCATAAGAACGCTATGGTAACCAGTATCCAGCTTTAATACAAGCCACCGGCTTCGGCGATCTTGACGGACTCAGGCCAAGCCTCGCCGCCCATCTCAACCGGCACCTGCGGGTAACGTACATGCTTCTCGCCAATACGTGCGGCCACATAATCAGCCACCTTGTCGAGTGCGACGCGCTCCTGCTGCATGGTATCACGTTCGCGAATGGTGACGGCCTGATCGTCAAGCGTGTCGAAGTCGACGGTGATGCACAGCGGGGTGCCGATTTCGTCTTCACGGCGATAGCGACGACCGATCGCACCGGCCTCGTCATAGTCGATCATCCAGTCATGCTGACGCAAATCGGCGGCCAGATCGTGTGCCACGGTCTGCAATTCCGGCTTCTTGCTCAACGGCAGCACAGCGGCCTTGACCGGAGCCAGGCGCGGATCAAGGCGAAGCACGGTGCGCTTATCGACGCCGCCCTTGGTATTCGGGGCCTCGTCAACGTCGTAGGCGTCAACAAGGAAGGCCATGAGGGAACGGGTCAGGCCGGCGGCCGGTTCGATGACGTACGGCACGTATTTTTCGCCGGTGGCCTGGTTGAAGTAGCTCAGATCCTCGCCGGAATGCTTGGCATGCGCGGAAAGATCGAAGTCGGTACGGTTGGCGACGCCTTCAAGCTCGCCCCAATCGGAACCCTGGAAGCCGAACTTGTATTCGATGTCGACGGTACGCTTCGAATAGTGGGCCAGCTTCTCCTTCGGATGCTCATAATGGCGCAGGTTCTCCGGCTTCACACCAAGGTCGATGTACCACTGGGTACGCGCGTCGATCCAGTACTGGTGCCATTCCTCATCGGTGCCCGGAGCCACGAAGAATTCCATTTCCATCTGCTCGAACTCGCGGGTGCGGAAGATGAAGTTGCCCGGAGTGATCTCGTTACGGAAGGACTTGCCCATGTTGGCGATGCCGAACGGCGGCTTGGAACGCGAAGAAGTCATCACGTTCTTGAAGTCCACGAAAATGCCCTGTGCGGTTTCCGGACGCAGGTAGTGCAGCGAGTTCTCGTCTTCGACCGGTCCGAGGTGGGTGCGCAGCATCATGTTGAAGTCGCGCGGTTCGGTCCAGTTGCCACGGGTGCCGCAATCCGGGCACACAATGTCTTTCAGGCCGTTTTCCGGCAGCTTGTCGCCATGCTTTTCGGCATAGGATTCCTCAAGCTTGTCGGCGCGGTGGCGCTTGTGGCAGTTGAGGCATTCGATCAGCGGATCGTTGAACACGGACACGTGACCGGAAGCCACCCACACGGCCGGCGGAAGAATAATGGACGTGTCAACGCCCACCACGTCGCCACGGGTGACGACCATGGAACGCCACCATTCGCGCTTGATATTGTCTTTCAGCGCAACGCCGAGCGGACCGTAATCCCACGCGGAACGGGTTCCACCATAGATTTCACCGGCGGGAAAAACAAAGCCACGACGCTTGGCGAGGGATACGACTTCATCGAGTTTGGATACAGCC
>ERZ506805.357-NODE-357-length-14882-cov-8.49936_pt1 | contig 14882 bp, 10 predicted proteins | sample MGYA00513183_ERZ506805 | MGnify/ENA metagenome assembly ERZ506805
GAAGATGGGCATGGTGTTCCAGCACTTCAACCTCTTCCCCCACCTGACCGTCAAGCAGAACCTCTGCCTGGCCCCGGAGCTGCTCAAGCTCAAGAGCAAGGAGGAGGCTTCCAAGCGTGCCGAGGAGCTGCTGGCCCGTGTCGGCCTGTCCGATAAAGCCAATGTGTTCCCCAAGAGCCTTTCCGGCGGCCAGCAGCAGCGCATTGCCATTGCCCGCGCTCTGGCCATGGACCCGGATGTCATCCTGTTCGACGAGCCCACCTCCGCCCTTGACCCTGAGATGGTCGGCGAGGTGCTGGAGCTGATGAAGGAGCTGGCCCACACCGGCATCACCATGCTGGTGGTCACCCACGAGATGGGCTTCGCCCGCGAGGTGTCCAACCGCGTCATCTTCATCGATGAGGGCAGGATCCAGGAAGATGAGCCCCCGCAGGAGCTCTTCTCGAACCCCAAGCATCCTCGTCTGAAAGCTTTCCTTTCCAAGATGCTGTAATTGAAGCTGAAAATGCCGTCGCACAAATTCGTGCGGCGGCATTTTTTGAATGGTTTAAAATTTCCAGAGACTTTGTGCCTGTTTATAAAGCCAGAGGGCACGGGTCTGAATCTCACGCTCGTTCCAGTCCGTTTTTGTCAGGGCATTCTGAAGCGTGGAAAGGCCCGATGCGCAGAGCGTAAGACCGGGCTTTTCTTGGCCCTTTCCGGCTTTCTTTGTGCTCCAGTCACTGTCCCGGATGGAGGCGTTCAAAGATTGCGGGATGATTGCAAGATTTCCCAGAGTCAGAAGGATAGAATCTCTCTTTTCTGCGGCCAGCGGGGTAGAGCAGGCGGGCCAGTTGTTGCGCCATTTTTTGGGCATCAGATGCTCAAGACTGTAATTGTTGAAACCATGCAGCACAACAGCACTCTGAGCAGGGCGGATGTGGCTTTCAATCAGATAAAGAACACCTTTAGAATAAAGGTTCATCAGTTTAGAGTGTTCAAAACCATCCAGAAGTTCAGTGTCATCAGGAATCGAGGAGTTGGTGCCGCCAAGCACTTGCAAACGGTCTCGTAAATCCTGTGGAGTAAGTATTTCGTTGGCGATAAAGGAGAGAAATAACTTTGTATAATTTGTTGTGGAAGCACGAGTGACAATACGACGCATAACGTAGCTTTCCAGAATGCCATACATCTCGTTTAGAATGGCTAAATTAGAAATGTTTTTTGCAAGGTAGAGAACGTAAGGAATCAACGTTGTGGTTTTTAGACCAAAAATAACGATGTTCAAACGTTCGATGCCAAAATCTGATGGAATTGTGGTGCTGCAAAAATCGGACTTGAAGGTTTGCTGGAATAAAGTGGCATAATCCTTTAGAGTATCCAGAATAGTATTTTTATTACCGCCACAATATGTGTTTACAAAACTCTGATAGGAATTGGCAAGCTGATCTGTGCGAGCATATATTAATTTGTCGTCAACACTAATATTATACTTTTTCTTTTGGATAAACTGCTGAAAATAGGCATCGAAGAAGATATCAATAAGTGGGCGTTTTACGCGGCCGGCCTCAATTTCGGTATCCCAATAGGCTTTTGCGCTTTCGTTGGCTTCAAAAACAGATTCCCAAATATTTTGATACGCAGTGATGTTATTCCTGCTAAAAAAGTAATTCTTTAAAAGCTCGGAGGTGGTTAAGCGAACGCCAAGGGAATTTAGAGAATCAAAAATCTGCTGTTCATCATCGGTGGGGCCCAAATCAATCCGGACAAATTGAACGTTGGAAATGACTGTCATATAGTCGTTCAAAGTACTCATTTGCAAATGTGAAGCAAAATAGTTGAATGCCTGAACAATTGGAGACGAGGAGCGGTTGTCTATGATGGGCACTGCATTTGTTTGATCCATAACGCATTTGAATGCTTCGGAATCATTTTTTCCATGCTGTAAAGAAAGCTCCCGCGTTGTTATTAGGCGAAAATTTGTATCAAAGATACCCGGCTGATTCATTTTTAAACAGAGCACTTTTAAGAAAATCAAAAATGTCGTAAGACGTTGTTGACCATCAACAAGAACAAGTCTTGTTGCATAAGAGGTGTTTTGCTGAGGAACAGAAGCGTCTTTCAGGATGAGAGTTCCAAGAAAGTGGGGGCGGTTATATTGAACAACGAATGCCATGTCGTCAAGAAAACGTTCCCATAAATCCTCTTTCCAAACATAGGCTCGCTGAAAAAATGGAACTTCAATGAGAGTGGAGTTGTTTACAATGTCAGGTATTTTCGCTTTATGTGCGTCCATGGAAAATCCTCCCGCTGCTTTTCAGATTTATTAGTAGAATAGCACGAATCCACTGTGAATTCAATGAATCACAAACAAAAGCTCCCGCTTCTCAGAAAAAGCTGAAAAACGGGAGCTTTACAATTCTACAAAACAGAAGCTATGCGCCTATCCCATGGTCACAACAACTTCCACACCTTCACCGGCCTTTGCCAGTGGCAGGAGGGTGCCCGCAATAGGAGCACCGTTCACGGTGACGCTCTGCACGCCCTTCTGCACGGCGTGGGGGTTCTCCACCCGGATGTGGTACACGGCACCCCGGTAGCGGCGGGTGACGGTGTAGCCTGCCAGCGTGTGGGGGATGCAGGGGTCAACGCGCAGGCCGTCCAGAGTGGGCTGGATGCCCAGAATGTACTGGCTCACGTTCACGAAGGTCCATGCCGCCGTGCCGGTCAGCCAGCTGTTCTTGGCCTCGCCGAAGGTGGGGGCATCGCGGCCTGCCACCATCTGGCTGTAAACGTAGGGCTCGGTGCGGTGGATCTCGCTGATGTCCTCGATATAGGCCGGGCAGGTCTTTTTGTAGACAGCAAAGGCCCGGTCACCGTGGCCCAGCACGGTCTCAGCACAGCTGATCCATGGGTTGTTGTGGCAGAAGATACCGGCATTCTCCTTGTAGCCCGGGGGATAGCTGGAGATCTCGCCCAGATTGAGCCGGTAGGTGGTGTAGGCGGGCTGGAGCAGTACCACGCCGTACGGGGTGTCCAGCCGCTCCTCCACGCTCTTCAGTGCGGCTTCGGCCTGACCGGTCTCCCGGCCGATCCCGGCCATCACGCACATGCCCTGGGGTTCGATGAAGATCTGTCCCTCGTCGCATTCCCTGCTGCCCACGGGGGCACCAAAGGCATCGTAAGCACGGCGGAACCATGCGCCATCCCAGCCGGCGGTCAGGGTGGCCTGTTCTACTGCGTCAATGGTGGTGCGGGCACTGGCAGCCTCCTCAGTGAGGTGCAGGTGGTCACAGAGTTCGGCGTACTCGCGGCCGTATTTCACGAACAAGCCCGCAATGAACACGCTCTCAGCCACGGGGCCCTCGCTGGGGCCGGTGATCTGGAAGCTCTCGCCCGGGTGCTCCGAGAAGCAGTTCAGGTTCAGGCAGTCGTTCCAGTCGGCCCGGCCGATCAGCGGCAGGCCGTGGGGGCCCAGATGGGTATGGGTGTAGCGGAAGCTCCGGCGCAGATGCTCCATCAGGGGCTGTGCTCTGGTCACGTCGTTGTCAAAGGCCACCGGCTCGTCCAGGATCGACCAGTCACCGGTCTCCCGCAGATAGGCGGCGGTGCACGCAATGAGCCAGAGCGGGTCGTCGTTGAAGCCGCTGCCCACGTCGCTGTTGCCCTTTTTGGTCAGGGGCTGGTACTGGTGGTAGGCACTGCCGTCCTCAAACTGGGTGGCAGCAATGTCCAGAATGCGCTCCCGTGCGCGGGAAGGGATCATGTGAACGAAGCCCAGCAGATCCTGACAGGAATCCCGGAACCCCATGCCGCGGCCGATGCCGCTCTCGTAATAGCTGGCACTGCGGCTCATGTTGAAGGTGACCATGCACTGATACTGGTTCCACAGGCTCACCATCCGGTCCAGCTTTTCCTCGCCGGAGGTCAGCTGCCAGCCCGAGAGCAGCTCCTGCCAGTAGTCGGCCAGTGCCCTGCGGGCGGCATCCACCTGTGCGTCGGTGGCATAGCGGGCCATCATGGCCTCGGCCCGGGCTTTGTTGATGATGCCGGGAGCGCTGAATTTTTCCCCGACCGGGTTTTCAATGTAGCCCAGCCCGAAGATGATGCTCTTTTTCTCACCCGGTGCCAGCGTGAGATGGAAATGGTGGGCACCCACCGGAGCCCAGCCGTGGGCAATGCTGTTCGAGCAGTGACCGGCTTTGACCGCTTCCGGTGCGGCGGGGCCGCCGTACACGCCGCAGAAGGCATCCCGGCTGGTGTCGAAGCTGGTAACAGGGGCGTTGGCCCAGAACACGGCGTAGTGATCCCGGCGCTCCCGGTACTCTGTCTTATGATAGATGGCACTTTCCACCACTTCCACCTCGCCGGTGGAAAAGTTGCGCTGGAAATTGGAGCTGTCGTCCATGGCATCCCACAGGCAGAACTCCACATAGCTGAACACGTCCAGCGTGCGGGGGGCAGCGGTCTTGTTTTCCAGCGTCAGCCGGTCGATCTCACAGGCATCGCCCCGGGGCACAAAAAGTTCCTGAGCAGCCGCAATGCCGTCTTTTTCGCCCTGCAGGATCGTGTAGCCCAGACCGTGGCGGCAGGTGTAACTGTCCAGTTCCGTCTTGGCGGGCTGCCAGCCCGGGTTCCAGATGGTGCCGTCATCGTTGATGTAGATGCGGTGGCCGTCCATGTCCAGCGGGGAATTATTGTAGCGGTAGCGGGTCAGCCGCCGCAGCCGGGCATCCCGGTAAAAGCTGTAACCGCCGCCGGTGTTGGACACCAGACTGAAAAAGTCCTCGCTGCCCAGATAGTTGATCCAGGGCAGGGGAGTGCGGGGCGTGTCGATCACATATTCCCGGCGCACATCATCAAAATGTCCGAATCTCATAGCCTTGTTCCTCCTTATAGGGTAAACCGGAAATGCTGAAATCATTTGATGGCGAAAACGATTTAGAATTTGCGGCCCAAGGGTGGGAAAGGCACTTGTCACCCTAAGAATAGTCTATCCTGCGGGAAAAATCAAGAGCGGACCTGAAATATACAACAAGGGTGCAGCGGGCTGGTTCAGGGGTGGAAACCGGTATGGGAACGAAAAAATTATCGAACGGTAACGAAATGTAACGAAAACGATACAGACTGCATAATTCTGAGGAAATGAAATCTCGCAACCTGCTGAAATGCGGACTTTTAGGATAAAACTTTTCTTCTTCTGCTTGATTTTTAGTGCAAAGTGCGCTATATTGAAATTGCGAAAACGATTTAGGATTCGCTCGGGAGCCATGAGCGGGTCCCTGTGAGGGAGGGCGGCGAAATGTCATCCTTAAAAGATCTGGCGCGTGAATGCGGTGTCTCGGTGGCAACGGTGAGCAAAGCGCTCAATGGCCAGTCGGACATCTCTGCTGCGACCCGCGACCGTGTCCGCGAGGCGGCCCGCCGGATGGGCTATGTGCCCAATATGGCGGCCCGCGCAATGAAGACCAACCGTACCTACAACCTTGGCGTTCTGTTTGTGGACGAGCGGCAGAGCGGTCTGTCCCACGAGTACTTCTCGGCGGTGCTGGACAGCTTCAAGGTGCAGGTGGAAAAGCTGGGCTATGATATCACTTTTGTCAACCGGAACCTCGGCGGCAGAACAATGACCTATCTGGAGCACTGCCACTACCGGGGCGTGGATGGAGCGGTGATCGCCTGCGTGGATTTCAACGACCCGCAGGTGGTGGAGCTGGTCAACAGTGATGTGCCGGTGGTGACCATCGACCATGTGTTCAACAACCGGATGGCGGTCCTTTCCGATAATGTCAACGGGCTTTCGGCGCTGGTGCGGTACGCCTACGCCAACGGCCACCGCCGCATCGCCTTTATCCATGGCGAGCGCACGGCGGTGACGGAGAACCGGCTGGCGGGCTTCTACAAGAGCTGCGCGGAGTTGGGGCTGCAGGTCCCCGAAGAATATGTGCGCAGCGGTGTGTATCACGATCCCGACCGCTGTGCCGAGGAGACCCGGGCCCTGCTGGCTCTGCCCCAGCGGCCCACCTGCATCCTCTTCCCCGATGATTTCTCGGCCATGGGCGGCTGCATCGCTCTGCAGGAAGCGGGCCTGAGCATCCCGGAGGATATTTCCGTGATGGGATATGACGGCATTTACCTCTCCCGCGTGATGAAACCCCAGCTGGTGACCTGGCAGCAGAACACCAAAATGCTGGGCCGGATGGCAGCAGATAAGCTGGTGCAGATGATCGAGCACCCCCGTGTGACGCTGGCCGAGCAGATCCCGGTGACAGGAAAACTGCTGGAGGGCGGCTCGGTGCGCAGCATCGAATGAATGGGTTGGATTTGGTTCCGGGCGAACCGGAGCCTTGAATTTGAAACGCTTTTTCACGAAAACCATTGAAGGAGGTTTTTCATTATGAGAAAGATTTCGCGTCGTAATTTCCTGCTGGCTTCCGGTGCAGTTACCATCAGTGCAGCGCTGAGCGCATGCGGCGGCTCCTCTTCTTCTACTGGTGCGGCATCCTCTGCCGCAGCTTCTTCCGCCGCTTCCGATGCTCCGGCAGCTCAGGGCAAGGTGCTGAATATCTGGTGCTGGAACGACGAGTTCCAGGGCCGCTTCAATAACTATTACCCCGAGGTCGCCTCCATCGCTGAGGACAAATCCACCACCACCCTGAAAGATGGCACCGTTGTCAAGTGGACCATCAACGCCAACGAGAACAACAACTACCAGAACAAGCTGGATGAGGCCCTGCTGAATCAGGACTCCGCCGCCGATGATGACAAGGTAGATATCTTCCTGATCGAGGCTGACTACGCACTGAAGTATGTGGATTCCGATTACGCGCTGGATGTCAAGGCAGACATCGGCTTGACCGATGCCGATCTGGCTGGTCAGTACCAGTACACCAAGGATATTGTCAGCGTGGACGGCAGCCAGCGCGGCACCACCTGGCAGGCGACCCCCGGTCTGTTCGCATACCGCCGCAGCATCGCCAAGGAAGTGCTGGGCACCGATGATCCCACCGAGGTGCAGAGCCATCTGTCCGATTGGGATAAGTTCAACGAGGTGGCTGCACAGGCCTCTGCCAAGGGCTACAAGATGCTGTCCGGCTTCGATGATGCTTACCGTACCTTCTCCAACAACGTGGACGCTCCCTGGGTGGACGGCACGACCGTCAAGGTGGACCCCAACATTATGAAGTGGGTCGATCAGACCAAGGAGTACACCGATAAGGGCTACAACAATAAGTCCAGCTTGTGGGACAGCCAGTGGGCAGCCGATCAGGGCCCGAGCGGCAAGGTGTTTGGCTTCTTCTATTCCACCTGGGGCATCAACTTCACCCTGCTGGGCAACTCTCTGGAGACCCCTGTGGCCGAGGGCGGCAAGGAAGAAGTAGGCAACGGCATCTACGGCGATTACGCAGTCTGCGAAGGTCCTCAGCCCTATTACTGGGGCGGCACCTGGATCTGCGCGGCAGCCGGTACCGATAATACCGATATCATCCGTGATGTGATGCAGAAGCTGACCTGCGACGAAGCCATTATGAAGCAGATCACCCTGGATACGCAGGATTACACCAACAACGAGAAGGCCATGGAAGAGATCGCAAACAGCGATTATGCCTCCGACTTCCTGGGCGGCCAGAACCATATCGCCCTGTTTGCAGAAGCTGCAAAGAAGATCGATATGTCCAACGCAGGCCCCTACGATCAGGGCCTGAACGAGAGCTTCCAGAATGCCTTCAAGGATTACTTTACCGGCACGGTGGACGAGGATACCGCAAAGGCAAACTTCGAGACCGCCATCAAGGAAAAGTACCCCGAGCTGACCGATGTGGTCTGGCCCGCATAAGCGCAGCCGGAACCTGAAAACCTTTTGAACCGAATCCGAATGGGGCGGGCCGGACGCTGATCCCGCCCGCCCCATTTTGCTTTGGGCAGTGTACGTCAGGAGGGCAGTTACTATGGGAGCAAAACCAAAGAAGAACGGCTCGATCAGCTATGCAAAGTGGGGATATATCTTCATTGCACCGTTCTTCCTCATCTTTGCGGTGTTCCAGCTCATCCCACTGGGGTCTACGATCTATTACAGCTTTTTTGAATATTACCGCAGCGGCCTGAAGATCATCGGCCCTACCTTTGTGGGCCTGAAGAACTACATCACCCTGTTTGCAACCGACCTGCCCAAATACTTTGGCAACACGCTGCTGCTCTGGATCATCGGCTTCATCCCGCAGATCGCCATCTCGCTGCTGCTGGCGGCCTGGTTCACCGACCTGCGCCTGAAGCTGAAGGGCCAGACCTTCTTCAAGACAGTCATCTACATGCCCAACCTCATTATGGCTTCGGCGTTCGCCATGCTGTTCTTTGCCCTGTTCTCGGATAACGGCCCCGTGAACGCTGCACTGGTGGGCATGGGCATCCTTAAGGAGCCCTTCAGCTTCCTGAACAGTGTCTGGGGCAACCGCGGCCTCATCGGCCTGATGAACTTCCTGATGTGGTTCGGCAATACGACCATCATGCTGATGGCGGCCATCATGGGCGTGGACCCCACCTTGTATGAGGCAGCGGAGCTGGACGGCTGCACCCCGAACCAGATGTTCTGGAAGATCACCATCCCGCTCATCCGGCCGATCTTGGTCTATGTGATGATCACTTCGATGATCGGCGGCCTGCAGATGTTCGATGTGCCGCAGATCCTGACCAACGGCAAGGGCGGCCCCGACCGCACCTCCACCACCATGATCATGTACCTGAACAACCACCTGTTCAGCAAGAACTACGGCATGGCAGGCGCGGTCTCGGTGGTGCTGTTCCTGGTGTGCGCAGTGCTCTGCGTGATCGTTTACATGGCCCTGACCAAGGAGGACGACGGCCTGAGCAAGGCCGAGCGCAAGGCCCGCAGGCAGGCGGCCAAACAGGTGAAGGGAGGAAAAGCATAATGTCACACGCAGTCAAGACAAGATCCGAAAAGGCGACCCTTGCGGCCCGCCGCACGGTGTGCTATGCGGCGCTGGTGCTGCTGAGCTTTTTATGCCTGTTCTTCTTCTATGTGCTGGTCATCAATTCCACCCGCACCCATTTTGAGATCCAGAAGGGCTTTTCCTTTCTGCCGGGCAGATCCCTGATGACCAACCTGAAAAACGTGCTGTCGGATGCCAACATCCCGGTGCTGACCGGTGTGCGGAACAGCCTGATCGTGTCCGGCTGCTCGGCTGCCCTCAGCGTCTATTTTTCGGCCCTGACAGCCTACGGCATCTACGCCTATAACTTCCGGTTCAAAAAGGCGGCGTTTGCCATCATCCTGCTCATTATGACCATGCCGACCCAGGTCTCGGCGCTGGGTTTCCTGCAGCTCATCACGAAGATGGGCCTGAAGAACAGCTTCATTCCCCTCATCATCCCCAGCATTGCGGCCCCGGCGGTGTTCTTCTTTATGAAGCAGTATCTGGATGCCAGCCTGCCCATGGAGATCGTGGAAGCCGCCCGCATCGATGGCGCAGGGGAGTTCTACACCTTCAACCATATCGTGCTTCCCATTATGAAGCCCGCTCTGGCGGTGCAGGCCATCTTCTCCTTTGTGTCCAGCTGGAACAACTACTTCATCCCCGCACTGGTGCTGGATACGGCAGACAAAAAGACCCTGCCCATCCTCATTGCACAGCTCCGCAGTGCCGACTTCCTCAAGTTCGATATGGGCAAGGTCTATATGCTGGTGGCCATTGCCATCCTGCCTGTGATCATCGTTTATCTGCTGCTGTCCAAGTTCATCGTCCGTGGTGTTGCACTGGGCGGTGTCAAGGGCTGAGCATTCCGTTCTCTCCTTTGAAAAAAGCACCCGCAGCCAGCAGGCCGCGGGTGCTTTTCTATCCTCTCGTGCTCAGTCGGCTTTGGCAATGCGCTGCATCGCGGTGGAAGCAACATGCTTCTCCTTGATGGCGCGGAGCTGGGCCATGTGGTCGGTGTTCACGTGGGCCTGCTGCTGGGCTTCGGAGTCCCACTCCTCAACGATGAGCAGCTCGTCCGGGTCGGCGGCGCTCAGGTAGTAATCGTAGCGCTCAAAACCGTCCTCCTGCTGGACCTTTGCCAGAATGCCGGCAGCGGCGACCTCCTGCAGAAAAGCGTCCCGCTGGCCGGGGAGCATACGGTAGGTGACCAGAAGCATCATGTGTTCCATGGTGAAATCTCCCTTATAATGTTCCAATATGTGTTCTTTTAGACAAAAGCCGCCGGAAATCGCTTCCCGGCGGCTTTTGCTTATTAGGAGGATCAAAAGATGATCCCTGGAGAACTTAGTTCAGGATGGTCTGCTCGGTCTCGACATCAAAGACATGGACCTTGTGCGGATCAAATGCAACGCGGACGGTGTCTCCGTTGCGTGCCTTGGAGGTGGGAGCAACACGGGCGGTCATCTTGTTGCCCTTGTACTCCAGGTACAGGTAGATCTCAGCGCCCATCATTTCGGACACATCGACCTGAGCCTCCAGGTGGCAGTCGGGGTGCTTTGCCATAAACTCGGGCTCGTCGTCGATATCCTCAGGACGGATGCCCATCTTGACCTTCTTGCCAACGTAGGAATCCAGCTTGCCGTCAGCGGTCTTTTCCTTGGGCAGGGGGATGGTGTCGCCGCCCAGGTCAATGGCGTACTGATCGCCGTTCTTGGTCACGGTGCCGTCCAGGAAGTTCATCTGGGGGCTGCCGATGAAGCCGGCAACGAACATGTTGCAGGGCATATCGTACAGGTTCTGCGGGGTATCGACCTGCTGGATGACGCCGTCCTTCATAACAACGATGCGGTCGCCCATGGTCATAGCCTCGGTCTGGTCATGGGTAACGTAGATGAAGGTGGTAGCCAGCTTCTTGTGCAGCTTGATGATCTCGGTGCGCATGCTGGTACGCAGCTTTGCATCCAGGTTGGACAGGGGCTCGTCCAGCAGGAAGACTGCCGGGTTACGAACCATTGCACGGCCCAGAGCAACACGCTGACGCTGGCCGCCGGACAGAGCCTTGGGCTTGCGGTCCAGCAGGTGCTCGATCTCCAGGATCTTGGCAGCCTCGTGAACGCGGCGGTCGATCTCATCCTTCGGGGTCTTGCGCAGCTCCAGACCGAAAGCGATGTTCTTGTAAACGGTCATGTGGGGGTACAGAGCGTAGCTCTGGAACACCATGGCGATATCACGATCCTTGGGAGGAACGTCGTTGATCAGGCGGCCGCCGATGTACATTTCGCCCTTGGAGATCTCCTCCAGACCGGCGATCATGCGCAGGGTGGTGGACTTGCCGCAGCCAGAGGGGCCGACGAAGATGATGAACTCCTTATCCTGGATCTCCAGGTTGAAGTCGGTAACAGCAGGAGCAGTAGCGCCCGGATAGATCTTGTAGATGTGCTGGCAGCTAATCGAAGCCATAGGTCATTGCCTCCATTAAAATTTTTCTATGTTACGGCACCTTGACGGTGCACGCTCTCGTTGGTATTATAATAACAGATAACTTTGTGATATAAAATAGCATTTTATTGATTTGAGGTGTCAGATATTGCTTTATGATTGGACAAGTACCGCAGCCCTTGGCGTGGTGCGGGATATCCAGCCCAAAGAACCCCTGACCCTGATCGGCGAGGGGCTGTGGGTCTGCCTGATCTCCAGCGGCAGATGCACTGCCAGCCTGACCGATGCCTCGCCCTCCCCGGCGGGCAGCGCACTGATCCTGCCGCCCCAGAGCGCGGCGGCGGGCCATCTGGTGCTGAGCCGCGGCCCGTTGACTCTGACCCCGGAAGGGGAGAGCCACCTGCTCTGCATCCAGCTGACCGGGCAGGCGGCGGTGCAGTTCCTTGCCGGGCTGACGGAGCTGCCGTTCCTGGCCCGGGGCGAGACCTGCCCCGCCGCCGCAGAGCTGCTGGGCCGCCTTGCTGCCGAGGCCGACACGCCCCGCAGCCGGGCTGCCAGCCAGCTGGCCTTTGCCCTGCTCTGTGAGCTTGCGGGGGCCGACAGCGCCGCCCCGCCCCTGCCGCCGCTGGTGGAGGCCGCCATTGAGGATATCCGCCAGAACTACGCTGGCCTGTACGGCGTGGAGGAGCTCAGTGAGCGGCTGGGGGTCTCCAAGAGCCACCTTGTCCGCACCTTTACTGCCGCCGTAGGGGTGCCCCCGGGGCGCTACCTGACCACCGTGCGGGTGGAAGCTGCCATGCGGCTGCTCCTGCACCGGGAATACACGCTGGATGTCATTGCCAGCCTGTGCGGCTTCTCAGGGGCCAACTACCTGTGCCGGGTGTTCAAAAAAGAGACCGGCCAATCCCCCGCACAGTGGCGGGCCTTGGCCGGTCAGACAGCGCGGCCCCTCAGCCCGGCGGAAAGCCAGCGGGAGCAGGCACTGTATATTTAAAATGTTCAGGAGCCGGGGCAGCACCCGGCTCTTTTCCGTGGAGGCGCTCAGCCGCACACAGACTGCGGGCGCTTGAGCAGGAACACCGTCAGGGCCAGCGTGATGGCCTCGGCGGCGGGGAAGGCCGACCACACGCCGTTCATGCCGAACAGGGCGCTCAGGATCAGCGAGCAGGTGACGATGGCGGCCACGCCCCGGCTGACCGAGGTGATGGTGGCCTCGGTGGGGCGGTTGACTGCACCCAGATAGCCCGCCGCAACAATATTGCAGCCTGCAAAGAAGTAGCCCAGGAAGTAGATGCGCATACCGCTGTGGGCATATTCAGCCATCAAAGCAGAGCTCTCGCTGTTGAAGAGGGCAACAAAGGTATCGGTAAAGCCAAACACAGCACCGTACAACACCGCCGCCAGCGCCAGCGCGGTGCCGCAGCCCAGCAGAAGCAGCCTTTTTGCCCCGGCCATCTCGTTTTTGCCGTAGCACTGGCTGATCAGAGGCTGGGCACCCTGGGCCACGCCGTTGAAGATGGCTGTTGCCACCAGCGCAAAGTTTGCCACCACGCCGTAAGCAGCCACGCCCACGTTGCCCGCCAGCCGGAGCAGCAGGAAGTTGAACACGGTGGTGGTCACGGCAGAGGAAAGCTCCCCCACAAAGCCGGAGATGCCCAGCTGGCAGCTCTGCACCAGCAGCCGGGCCGAGGGGGCCTGCCGGACAAAGGTGAGCGTATTGCTCTTTTGAAAAAAGTGGCGGCTGCAGATGGCGATGCTGAGCACCGGCGAGATGGCGGTTGCCAGTGCCGCGCCGGGCAGGCCCAGCCCCATGGGGAAGATGAAGATATAATCGAACACTACATTGAACAGGCTGCCGCTCAGGGTGGCCACCATGGCAAGGGACGGGTCGCCGTCGTTGCGGACGAAGGCCGAGAAGATGTAGTTGCACATGAAGAAGGGTGTGAACAGCAGGAAGATGCGGGTGTAGTTCAGGCCCAGCGCCACAATGTCCGCATCGCCGCCCATGAGCTGCAGGAGCGTGCCCGGGCAGAACGCGCCTGCCAGCATGAACGGGATGGCGATCAGGCAGGCGCAGAGGATGGCGTTGGAAAAAAACCGCTGCGCCCGCGCCTCGCCCTGTGCCTGCAGGATGGCGTACCGGGTGGCCGCGCCCAGACCGATCATCGAGCCGAAGGCAAAGATCAGGTTGTACATGGGCAGGCAGAGGTTCAGCAGGGTCACGCCGTCGGTGCCCGCCGCCTGGGCAATGAAATAGGTGTCGGCCAGAATATAGCACGATGTGCCGATCAGACCGAAAATATTCTGCGACACATACTGGAAGAACTGCTTTGTCAGGTTCATGGGAGCTTCCTTTCCGCGGGGAGAATAGGGGAGTGAAACGTAAAAACGACTACTACTATATCATAAAACTTGGCATATTTCAACGAAAAAGCGAGGAAACACGCCATCATTTCCCAAACGGAACACTTCTCCCCGGGGAGATGCTGCTATCCGAAAATGCCATACGGATACTTCCTCTTTTGTGCAACTCGCCAAAGATGGTTTTGGGTTATTGACAAAAAAAAAAAAAAAGTTTTATGATTTTTGTGTAAGATGCCACATAAAAACAGAAGAATCGGCAAACCAGCCGGAAGGCTGCGGCGCAAAGCTACAGGGCCTGTAATATGGCAGCCAGCTGCACTTCCCAGAAGTTTTCTCAGAGCGTCACACCAGCCTTTCGGGGCCGGTGCGGCGCTTTTCTGTTTGCGGTGGGTGCGGTAAAGCAATCCAAATCCGAACCATTTTCCTTTGATGCGGCTTGGGCCGCTTCCTCAAACGTGATGGTCTGTGTACCTTCTTTATAGTTAAAGGTTATCAAAACCTTATCATCGTACAGATAAATCGAATTGATGAACGTATCCACCAACGCTTGCCTCTGGTCTTTCAGGCTCATGTCCAGTTTACGGAAGCGCATCAGCCAGAAACGGATAAATTCCTCTTTGATTTTTGGCTTTGCCAGCTTTTCTTCCGCAATGCGGGCTTCAAGCTCACGCTTGGTTTCTTCGAGCTGTTCCAACCGTTCCTTGGTGGAACTGGTGAGGATTCCGGCTTGAATTGCGTTGAGCATATTCTGGATACCCGATTCTGCATCCCGGAGCTGTTTCTCATAGAGAGGAAGGTTGGTGTTCTCTCGGTCTTGCAGCTCCATGACCTTGGCGATAATGGATTCCATGGCGGCATCGTCCCGGACAAGCTGCATGGTCTGGTTCACCACCAGATCTTCCAGCCACTGTTTGCGGACAGTTTTCTTCTTGCAGCCCTTCTTCTTTTTGGCCGTGGCACATTTATAGTAGCGGTGGACTTCTCCCGTCCGGCTTGTGCCGCTTTCGCCAAACATCAGCGCACCGCAGCAACCACAGTGCAGCTTGGTTGTCAGCAGGTAATCGTCCTCTGCCTTTCTTCGGGCAGGGGCTTTCTTGTTTTTGGCAATCTTTTCCTGCACATCATCGAACAGTTCCAGCGGCACGATGGGCGGAATCGCATCCGGCA
>ERZ506805.428-NODE-428-length-12595-cov-3.93907_pt1 | contig 12595 bp, 10 predicted proteins | sample MGYA00513183_ERZ506805 | MGnify/ENA metagenome assembly ERZ506805
TCCGATCTATGAGGCAGAAATATAAATATTTTTTCACCTGTCATATTTCTTTATAAGGAAGGAAAAAATTCTGTAAAAGAGTGTAAATATTCTTTACAAAAAATAAACAAAATAAAAATTTTCACAACCGCCGAATGAATTTTTTGTCCTCTTTCCTCCTTCGTTGAAATAAAAATTTCCTCTTTCCTTATTTATGGTTTCCTTATAACATTCTGAAAAGAAAAGAAGATTGTTTGAAGTTACTGAACAAGTATAGTAAAATGTCTATAATATTCAATTGTTTCTATTTCATTTCTAAGAGAAATTCTCATGATTGGCACTTACGACAAAAAATACCTCTCCATCGCCCTTCCTGCCGCACTGGAAAGCTTGTTCATGATCCTTCTTGCTTCGGCCGATTTGATCATGGTGGGAAGTCTCGGCGCCGTATCCATCGCTGCAGTGAGTATTTTCCTCCAGCCCCGTCTGGTCATTCTCTGCTTCAGCCGCTCCCTTGCATCGGCGGTGACCCTCCTCGTTTCAAAACGGGCAGGAAACATGGACAAAATAAAATCGGCTGACATTTTAAAAAAATCCCTTTCCGTCGGAACGGTCGTTCTTCTTCTGATCCATGCCGTTTTTTACCTGTACTTGGAAGATATTTTTTATCTCATGGGCGCTAAAGAAGACTATATCGGTGAAGCCATGATTTACGGAAATATTGCCCTTTCTTCCGTATTCATCACTTCTCTTACTCTTTTATTCCAAGCGGTACAGCTCGGCTACGGCCAGACGGCGATCATCATGAAAACCAATGTGGCGGGAAATATCGTGAACGTCATCATCAATGCGTTTTTGATTTTCGGCCTCGGCCCTTTCCCGAAAATGGGCGTTGCCGGTGCTGCCATAGGCACGGTGGCAAGCACTGTTTTCACTCTTCTCTGGACGATTGTTGTCATGAAAAGCGACCGTCTTCTTTCGGGGGGATCTTTTATTCCCGACAAGAAATATTTCAAAGAAATCCTTCCCGTCTTCACTTCCGTTTTCAGCGAGCAGGGCTTTGAAAGGATCGGCATGGTTCTTTTCACCCGCATGGCGGCAGGTCTCGGCACGATTCCTTTTGCGGTCCACAGCATCTGCATGAACATCTGCGATATTTACTGGGACTACACCATCGGTATCGGCAAAGCGAGCATGGTCATGGCAGGGCAGTCGGTGGGAAAGAAAAATGAAAAAGAATGGCATATTTACAATCATATCGGCATCAAATGGAGCCTCATTTTTTCTACCGCCGCTTTTATCGTCACCGCTCTTTTCAGAGAGGAAATTTTTTCTCTCTATTCCGACAATCCCGAAGCTCTTGCCATGAGCGGCACCGTCATGATCATTCTTGCCCTCGTCAGTTTTCCCGAAGCGCAGGCGATCATCTGCGCAGGAATCCTTCGGGGAAGCGGAAAAACGGCCGCCGTCGCCGCTTACTCTTTCGTGAGTGTTGCCATTCTCCGTCCTTTCATGACCGCTTTCTTCCTCTACGTCTTGGGCTGGGGACTCATCGGCTGTTGGATTGCTCTCTTTGCGGACCAATGCATCCGTGCTTTCTGCGCCACTTATTTATACCGAAAATTAAAGAAAACAAGTTGGGATGTCATCACCGCGGAAAATGTATAAGACAATAAAAGAAAGAGCCTTCATCGGCTCTTTTTGCTTGTCCTTCTCTTCGGTATGACGCCTTTTTCTCAAGCTCTCCGTTGTCTCCTTAAAAATAAAAATCCCTGCCTTTTTACTAAGCAGAGATTTCTTATATTTTTTGATTTTATCAGCCGAGTGCCACGTCGAGGGTCATCATGATCATAAATCCTATGGCAAAAGAAATGACGCCTATATCGGAATGCTCCCCTTCGGACATTTCGGGAATCAGTTCTTCCACGACCACATAAATCATGGCGCCTGCGGCAAAGCTTAAAAAATAAGGAAGAAGAGGAGTCACGAAAGCGGTGAGCAGGATCGTCACGACCGCTCCCACCGGTTCGACCGCTCCCGACAATACGCCGCCGATAAAAGATTTCATGCTTCCCATTCCGCCTGCTTTGAGAGGCATGGAAATGATCGCTCCTTCAGGAAAATTCTGTATGGCAATCCCAATGGAAAGAGCCATTGCCGCAGCGATGGTAAGCCCTTCATTTCCTGCGAGCCATCCTGCATAGACCACGCCGACCGCCATACCTTCGGGAATGTTGTGGAGAGTCACCGCGAGAACGAGCATGGTTTCCCTTTTCAAATGACTTTTCGGACCTTCCGACTTCGTTTCATTCATATGGAGATGAGGAATGATGTGATCCAAAAGAAGGAGGAATGCCATCCCTGCTCCGAATCCGGTCACCGCCGGAACAAAAGCCCATTTTTCCATATCCTTTGCCATATCGAGAGCAGGCAGGATGAGGCTGAAAAAAGAAGCCGCCACCATGACGCCTGCGGCAAATCCCGTGAGGCTCCGCTGTACTCCCCGGTGCAGGGCGTCTTTGACGAAAAAAACACAGGCCGCGCCGAGAGATGTTCCCAGAAAAGGAATCATCAGCCCCCAAAAAACTTCATTCATAATACGTTCCCCTTCCCCCTCTTCTCATTTTCTCTACATTTCTTTATTTTTTTCTTTTATATCTTTTATTATATCTCCTATTATCTTTCATTGAAACCGATAAATCAATTTTGCAGCAGCCGTAAAAACAGTGTCAATATTTTATCAAAAAATGATAGTTATTCAATATATTGTGGATAAGTTGTGAATAAATCAAAAATATATACAAATCATCCTGTCTGAAAAAATCCGTGCAAGAAAAAGGGCAAAAAAATTCCCCTCTTTGCAAAGGGGATTTCTTTTTTATCGTTAATTGATTTTCATATTCATATTTTCCGTCATATATTCCATGGCGCCGGGAAAACCTGCGGTGTAAGCCTGATATAAATATTCCAGTGCTTTGTCTTCATCCGCTTCCGTTCCGAGGCCTTCATGATAGCAGACGCCCAGATGATACTGGCAGATCGGCTCGTCCCTGTCCGCTCCCCGTTTGTACCATGCAAAAGCTTCGTCCATGTTGGCCATGATTTCCGTTCCCACCAGATACATCGTACCGATCTCGTCGGCAGCAGCGGCAAATCCCATATCAAAAGATTGTTTATACAGAGAAACCGCCTTGCTCTTGTCTTCTTTCACGCCCCGTCCGTAGCGGTAGCAGTCCGCAAGGGAGCAGCAGGCGGCGGCAAGGCCTTCTTCCGTTGCCATTTCAAAAAGACGGACCGCTTTTTCTCTGTCTTCTTCCACCCCCGTGCCGTGGTCGTAGCACTGGCCGAGAGCCCAGAGGGCAAGAGGATATTTCCTTTTTGCCGCTTCTTCAAAATAAGAGATTGCCTTCTTGTCGTCTTTTTCTACATAAATCGCTTCCAGATAGCAGCGGCCGGTCATGAAAATACCGTCCAAGTCGCCCATTTCCGCCGATTTTGAAAAGTGTTCATAAGCTTTTTTCTCATCATAAGGCACATCCTGCCCCGACAGATACATGAATCCCAAAGAAGTCACGGCTTCCCTTGACCCTGTCTTTTCCGCCCTGCGGTAGAAGGCAAATGCTTTTTTCCCGTCCTCTTCCACTTCTTCTCCGAGGCGGTACATGTCGCCCAGTGCATTGAGAGAGCGCCAGTACTCTTTCTCCGCCCCTTTTTCGAGAAAGTAACGTGCTTTCTCTCCGTCTTTTTCCGTGCCGAATCCGTAGAGATACATATCTCCCAGTTCGTCGGCGGCAATGATGTCCCCTTCTTCAGCGGCTTCTTTCACCTTCGGAAAACATTCCCTGCAAAGGGCGATCATTTCGGGAGAGAACCGGACTTCCATATAGGCAAGGTTCAGGCGGGATAAAATATTTCCTTCCGCCGCTCCTTTTTCATGCCAGTAACGGGCCTCTTTTTCATTTCTGTCCTTGAGGCTGCCGAGGCCGTGATTGTAGTATTCCCCGAGGAAATACATGGCGCGGCCGCATTTCTGTCCCGCCAATTCCATAAATAAAGGAAATGCTTCGTCAAGCTTGCAGCGGATATATAAATCTTCTGCTTTTTTTAACAATTCTTCATCAAACATGAGATACCTCGCAAATTATCGGTATTCCTATTGTAGCATATCTTTACCGCGGAAGGAGGGCGGAGAATTTCTTTCGCCCCGAGTTTCCCTTTCTTCCCGCTGCCGCTTCTCTTCATACTCTTCTTTTGCCGTCTCGATAAAGCTGTCCGTCATAGGGGACAGAGGATTTTGTTTTCTCACCGCAAAGGAAATGGGATAGACCGGCCCTCCTTTGAAATGAAGAAGCCGCACTTTTTTCAAATTTTCTTTCGTCAGAAACCGTTTCGCCAGATTTTCCGCACAGAAAAACAATCCTTCTCCCAAGGCGCAAAGTTCCAGAAGAGTCTCCACATTTTCCGACTCCACCGAAATATAGGGCTCAAATCCTGCATTTTTATATAGGGCCCGCACCGATGAACCGATGATGTCTCTTTTTCCGTTCAAAAGAACGGGGCAGGAGCGGAAAAGGGACAGCCAGTCTTCCCTGCCCGACTCTGCCGCTTTCAGGGCTTCCTCTTTTTTCTCTCCCAGACATTTTTCCAAAAACCGTTCTTCTCCGAGGAGGATAATTTTTTCTTCATAAAAAGGGATTTGTTTCAGTCCCGCCACAGGCCCGTCGAAACGGGCGATGACCAGATCGAGCTCCCTGTCCTCCAGCCGTCCTGCAAGGACATCATTGGAATCTTCGGAAAGGCGGATCCGGATCTGCGGATATTTTTCCCTGTACCTGTGAATGATAGGCGGAAGAAGAAGCCTTCCCCGGGCAAGGGCGATGCCGATGCGGAGCGTTCCCGCCATGGCCCCTCTTGTGAGGGCAAGTTCCTTTTCAAGTTCTCTTTCATTTTCTTCAAAAACAAGAGCGTAACGGTAAAAAACTTCTCCCCCTCCGGTCAGTTCCAAAGGCACTCTTCTGAGAAAAAGCGGGCCCCCCGTTTCTTTTTCCAGTGCCGCTATATGGGCGGAAAGTGTCTGCTGAGTGATATAGAGCTTCTCCGCCGCCCTCGTGAAATTCCGCTCTCTTGCAAGAGTGAGGAAATATTTGATGCTGAGAAAATTCATAGCTCCTCCCGAGAGTGATGATGAATATGCGTAATCAGATAACAGTATTTCACCTGTAGTATAAACAATAAATAACAGTTTTTCAACGATACTTCTTTGTCCTATAATGAATGAAGCGGAACGGAACCTGCCTGTCGGGGAGGAATGATATTCCGCCTGCAAAGGAGTTTCCATGTCAAAAACTATTAAATTATTATCCGGCCCCGTTGTTTTTTTATTGCTTTTGTTTCTTTTGAACGGCCCTTTTTCTTTTAAAGCAGCAGCCGCCCTCGGCATTGCCGCATGGATGGCGCTGTGGTGGATCTTCCGCCCCTGTTCGATTTATGTCACCGCTTTCGTTCCCGTCGCGGTGAATTCCCTTTTCGATCTGCTTCCGGCAAACCGTATTTTAAGCCAATATTTTTCGGAAATTGCCGTTCTTCTTTTAGGCTCCGATCTGATCTGCCAGACTTGGACGACAACGAAACTGGATCAGCGTATTTCCGTGAAAACTCTGTGCTCTATCGGCACGTCTCTTCGAAATCAGATTTTCGTCTGGTTTTTTGCTTCCGCGGCGCTTTCCGTCTTTCTTCCCAATGTGGTGGTGGCTTCCATTTTCTGTCCCATTGCGGTGGCGATGTTGAAATTTGTCGGTGAAGAAGATTTCGGACGGAAAAGTCCTGCCACGCCCATTCTCCTTGCCATCGGCTGGGGAAGCGGCATCGGCGGTCTCGGTTCTCCCATCGGCAGTTCCGCCAACTTGGTCGCCATTTCTTATTTTGAAAAATTGTCGGGAAAAGAATTCATGTATTATGACTGGGTCATCCGTTTCCTTCCCGTCCTTGCGATCATTTTCATCGTCAACCTTCTTTTTATCCTCTTCCTTCCCACGACGGTAAAACAGCTCCCGGGGTCGAAAGAATATTTCCTTTCCCTCTATGAATCCTTCGGAAAAATGAGGAAAGGGGAAAAAATCGGCCTCTTCCTTTTCGTTCTTTCCATCGTCCTTTCCTTCCTGCGTCCCTTCTTTGCGGATCTTCTTCCCGCCCTGCGTCCTGCCTATATTTTCTTCCTCTGCGGATTCCTCATGTTCTTCTTGAAAGATGAAAAAGGAGAAGCCATGCTGACTTGGAAATATGCGGAAAGCCATGTCATGTGGGGCATGATTTTCCTCTTTGCCAGCGGTCTCGCTCTGGGACGGCTCGTCATCGAAACGGGCGCGGTTTCCCAAATGGCATCTCTCATGGCAGCCAAAGCACCCGGAGAGGGGCTCTTCCTCATGGCATCGGTCGCCCTCTTTTCCGTTTTCATGACCGAACTTTCCAGCAATACCGCTGCCGTCTCCATCAGCATTCCCGTCACGACGGGCATTGCCGAAGCCCTTTCGGTGAACCCCGTCCCTTATATTTTATGTGCCGTCGTTGCTTCCTGCTGCGCCTATGTCCTTCCCGTAACCACAAGGGCCATTCCCGTCAGCCGCGGCCTTTCTGCAGCGGTGCAAATGAAAGAAGGGCTGAAACTCACGACGATCACTTGGCTCACCATCACCGTCACCTGCTATGCTTTCATGAAATTTTTCCCTCTTTTCAATCATGTCTGATTTTTGACATATTCTTTTTGAACATTTCTGACTTTTTGAAAATTTCAGTAAACAGTTTTTTGAAAAACTTCCTTTTGACAGAGTCCCTTCCTTTTAAAAACCGCAGGCCCTCCCTCTTTGCAGAGAAGACTTGCGGTTTTTTTATGTTTCTTTTATTTCGGAAAATACATCGGTTATTCATGAAAAAAAGCATCTGCTAAATGAAAAATAATAAAAATGACCGTTTCAAAAAAGAGAGACCTTTGCAAAAAAACAGTTCTGCCGTCCATAAAAAACAGCTGTCATTTACAAAAAAACAGATCCGCCGCTCATAAAAAACATCCGTCGTTCGTAAAAGAATGAATTTTTCCGTTTTAAAAAATCTTGATCTTTTCGGAAAAATTTCCTTGTTAAAACTGTTTTCCGTCCTTCTTTCTCATCAAAAAACCCCCTGCCGTGATGACAAGGGGTTCTTCTTCAGCCATTATTTTACGTTGTAAAGGCCTGCCGTTCCTTCTTTCAGATTGATCATGATATTTTTCGTCTGGCTGTAATGTTCCAGCATGATCTTATGGGTTTCACGGCCGATGCCGGATTTCTTGTAGCCGCCGAAGGGAGCGCCTGCAGGGATGGCATTGTATGTATTGACCCAGATACGTCCCGTCTGTACGTTTCTTGCTACTTTCATGGCGGTATTCAGATTCTTGGTGAATACGCCGCCGCCGAGACCGTACATGGTATCGTTTGCAAGAGGAATGACTTCGTCGATGGTCTTGAATTTCTGTACCACGACCACCGGTCCGAAAATTTCTTCCTGGCATACCCGTGCCGCATTTGTTTTGGAAATGAGAATGGTCGGTTTCAGGAAGAAGCCTTTGTCGCAGCCGTTTTCTGTGTATCTTTCGCCGCCTGTGACAAGGGTGCCGCCTTCTTCTACGCCGATGCGGATATAGTCAAGCACTTTGTCCTGCTGCTTCTTGTAAATCTGAGCGCCCAGCTGTGTTTCCGGATCGGTCGGATCGCCGATCTTGACCGCTTCGAAAGTAGCTTTCATCTTAGCGATGAATTCATCGAAAATGCCTTCCTGAATGAATACACGGGAGCCTGCGCAGCAAACCTGTCCCTGGTTGAAGAGGATGCCTGTGGTGACCCCTTCTACCGCCTGTTCGATGTCGCAGTCGTCGAATACGATATTTGCCGATTTTCCGCCCAGTTCCAAAGTGACGGGAATGAGTTTTTCATAAGCTGCTTTGTAGACGCCGTAGCCGACTTCGGTGGAGCCTGTGAAAGCAAGCTTGTCGATATCGGGATGATCCAGGAGCCACTGGCCCGATTTCGAGCCTGCACCGGTGATGACGTTCAGAACGCCTTTCGGAAGAACGTCCGCAATGAGGCGGAGGAGTTCAAGAACGGAAAGGGATGTATGAGAAGAAGGTTTCAAAACGATGGTATCTCCCGCAGCCAGAGCAGGCGCTACTTTCCATGTCGCCATGAGGAAGGGGAAGTTCCACGGAATGATCTGTCCCACAACGCCGATCGGTTCATGAAGGATGAGAGACATGGTGTTGTCGTCCAGCATGGTGGCACTGCCTTCCCATGCACGGAGGCAGCCTGCAAAATAACGGAAATGGTCGGCACCGAAAGGAATATCCACATTCATGGTTTCCCGGATCGGCTTGCCGTTGTCCATCGATTCCACCAGAGCGAGATGTTCTGCATTTTCTTCAATAATATCGGCAATCTTTAAAAGATAATTCTGTCTTTCAATGGGAGATGTCCGGCTCCATGCAGGAAGTGCACGGTGAGCAGCCGCTACGGCTTTGTCCACGTCTTCCATGGTCGCTTCTGCGCAGCGGGCAAGAATTTCCCCGTTTGCCGGATTCTTCGCTTCAAAAGTTCCCCCGTCGGAAGCAGGAACAAATTCTCCGTCGATGAATAAATCATACTGTTTCTGAAGATTTGCTTGTTTCATAATAAACCGCCTTTCAAAAAAATAAGGAATGATACCCTCCTCCGAAGAGGAGCTATTCCGTCGGATTTTTGACGACTGTTCGGAGGTCCGAAAGAATATACACAAATCTTTAATAATGAAGAATAAAGCCTGTCTTATATTCACACAGTTCCTTCATTAACCGTATTTGATACATACAGTATACCAAAGTTATAAAAGGTATTCAATACTTTCGATTTACCTTTTTATTTTTTTCAAATTAATATATACTGTAAAAAATAAGGGACTGTTCATCAATGAATTTTCATTATCCCCATATAAATTAAAAAAGGAGGTACAAACAATGAAAATCGCAGTTATCAGTGCCAACGGCAAAGCAGGAAAATTGATTGTAAAAGAAGCGGCAGATCGGGGTCTTGACGTCACCGCCGTCGTACGGGGGGAAAACAAATCCGCCGCAGAAAAGGTGATCCGAAAAGATCTCTTTGATCTGACCCCGTCCGATTTAGAGGGTTTTGATGTCGTGATCGATGCTTTCGGTGCTTGGACACCGGAAACGCTGCCGCAGCACAGCACTTCCCTGAAACATCTTTGCGATCTGGTCAGCGGAAAGGATACAAGACTTCTCGTCGTCGGCGGGGCGGGCAGTCTCTATGTAAACCCGGAGCATACCCTGCAGCTTATCGACAGTCCGGATTTTCCCGATGCTTTCAAGCCCCTCGCTTCCGCTATGGGAAAAGCATTGGAAGAACTCAGGAGCAGAAATGACGTAAAATGGACGTATATAAGCCCTGCCGCAGATTTTCAAGAAGACGGCGCCAAGACGGGAAAATACATCCTCGGCGGCGAAGAACTGACACTGAATTCCAAAGGAGAGAGCGTCATCAGCTATGCCGACTATGCGGCAGCCATGATCGACGAAGCGACAAAAGGAGATCATATTCAAGAGAGAATTTCTGTGGTAGCCGAATAACCGAATATCAAAAATCCTCTGTCTTTCCGGCAGGGGATTTTTTGCTTTTCTTTCCCTCTTGGCGATGAAATTCTGCTTCCTCTACGCAAAAGCAGGAATGAAGTTTCCTCCGGCAAGGCCCGATCCGCCGAAAAAACTCATCTCTTCTCCACGGCAGAGCATCTTTTATTTATAAAAAAGTTATCTTTCCATAAACAAAAATTATTTTTTCCTCTATACTATGGATAAAAAGAGCCTTCGCCGGTTTGAATGTTTGCTGTTTTCGATATGAAATCATATCAGAAAGGATCTGTCATGTGGGCTTTATATGCTTTCGGTTCTGCCGTATTTGCCGCTCTTACCTCTATTTTGGCAAAAATCGGTATTGACGGAGTCAATTCAAATTTGGCAACCGCCATCCGTACGGCCGTCGTGCTCGTCATGGCATGGGGCATGGTTTTTATCGCAGGAGGACAGGCGGGCATTCCCGACATCAGCAAAAAAGCCGGGTCTTCCTCGTCTTATCGGGACTTGCAACAGGCGCTTCATGGCTCTGTTATTATAAAGCACTCCAAATCGGCGACGCTTCCAAAGTCGTTCCCATCGACAAATTAAGCGTCGTCCTCACCATCATTTTGGCTTTTCTTATTTTCCATGAACCTTTTACGGCAAAATCTGCCGTAGGATTAATGCTGATCACCGCAGGCACTTTATTTATGGTGCTCTGAGCCGTAAAGAAATCAGACGGCAGCAGCCCTCGCAGTATCAAGGCGGGGGCTTTTTTATGGAAAAAATAACAGGAAAGCGAGAATATATTCAACCTCTGCCGTATTGAAATTTCCTTCCTATTTCTTCTCCAAATCAGGCGCTTCCGAGCAAACACATTGCTCATATTCTTTACCGATTTCCTCACAAATAAAAAAGACAGCCCCTTTATCTGAGTCTGCCTTATATATATGTATTATTATTATCTACGAGTCATCAATCTTTCCTGTCTTTCTTTCCAACACCCGTATAAATACATACCGGAAAACCAAAGGAGGACGACAGTTGTTACAGATGCTCCTATTATTCCCAAAAAATAATAAGCAATGATAATTGCAGCTCCCATTAAAACTAATACAGAAACAAACATAAATATATACGCTTCAGCTAAAAGAATCCACAGACATATTGCATTCTGATCATACGCTCCTGCAAACAATATGGCATGAATAAGGATGGTTGCTATTGTCTTATCTACATGAACATCCATAAAGAGTCCTCCTCCTTTCTTCTTTATCATACTCCCTTTTCACTTTCCCTGCTTGAAAAGGCAAACAAAAAGGACGTCTCCCTTTCGGAAAACGTCCGCTTTGTCCCTCAAAGAGGAATTATTGTTCTGTTTCTTAGAACACGTAGTTCAGGGAAACGGAAGCAAGGTCGTCATAGTCGACATTGTTTTCAGCCGATACATCGAATGCATATTCACCGTGGAGTTTTACATTCTTTGCAAGAATAACGTCGGCAGATACGAGCCAGTAATCAATATCGGTTTTGCTGATAGCTTCATCGATAGGAGTTACGTTGAATGTGGAAGCGCCGTATACGCTGTCTTTTTCAGCATCGATATACTGAGCTGCCAGTCTGAAGGAGCCTGCTTTCTTCCAGTCTGCATGACCGAAGCCGAGGCCTGCGGTCCATACCTGGGGATCTCCGTCTCTGTCGGTGTTCTTGTAGAAGTCGCCGAATACGTCGATCTGGTCGGTCAGGCCTGCAGTGATGCCGCCGCCGATAACTTTGCCGTCATCTTTTGCAAGGTCGATATATTCTACGTCATAGGAGAAGCGGTTTGCACTGCCGTAAGCGCGGGCAAAGAATGCTTCCGGCTTTTCACCGGCTTTGTTTTCCCAAGAGTAGAAATAGCCGTAGCCGAGGTCGAGAGCGAGTTTGTCGCTTCCCAGAGTTGCAATAGCACCGTCGAATTCATCATCATAGTAAAGACCTGTCTGGCCGAGAACTACGTCCTGGCGGCCGAGTGTCAGTCCTGCCTGTTCGCCGAACTGGTGATGAACAATAAGTTCTTCCATGTAAACATCAGACTGTCCGCCATCTTTGAAGTTCATGTCTGCACGGAGACGGCCTCTTACATAGGTATTTTCATTTACATCAGCCTTTGCGGTGATTTTGATACGGCCGTCGTATTTGTCTACGGACTTGCCGTTTTCAAATACGGGATCTCCATTAACAATGGAGTAGTAGCTCTGGTTGTAACGCATACGGGCATTGCCGGAGAAGGACAGATTGCCGATTTTCTTTTCCAGTTTGGAAACGCGGACGCCGAGGTTTTCCAGTTCGTCAGCGTATTCGCCTGCCAGTCTTTCTACGGTAGCTCTCTGTTCAGCGTTCAGCTGATCTTCACGAGCCATGAGACGAGCGATGATCTGAGCCAGTTCATAACGGGTCATGTTTCTTTCGCCCTTGAATGTGCCGTCCGGATATCCTTCTACAACGCCCTGATCGGACAGATCGGATACTGCCTGATATGCCCAGTCGTCGGTGGATACATCAGAGAACGGATTTGCAGCGTATGCGGATACGCCTGCGGTGAGTGCTGCTGCTGCAGCGATTGCGAGAATCTTTTTCATAGTTTTTCTCCTTCTGAAAAAAATTTTTTTATCCCTTTTGATACGGATTCAGAAGAAGTATACAAGAGTGACCGTGTTTCCTCTGCTTTCTTCGTGACTCCATAAAGCAGCAAGGCAGGGACTTGCCTTATTGCTCCACTACATCGTACCTCAATTGCTGTTTTTTTGCAAGTTTAACCTATTCTTTTATCCGATAAATACAGGCTTTTTCCCCTTTTCCCCTTTTTTACTTTTCTCATATTTCTTTCTGTTTTTCTAATCTTATTTTCATTATTACCATTATTATTATGATAAAATCTGATTTTTGCATTCTCTATTATTATTAGAAAAAAATCTCCTTTTTCTCTCTTTTTTAATATTTTAT
>ERZ506805.432-NODE-432-length-12580-cov-6.67393_pt1 | contig 12580 bp, 9 predicted proteins | sample MGYA00513183_ERZ506805 | MGnify/ENA metagenome assembly ERZ506805
TACCACAAAAGCAAAATGCCCGTAGAGCCGATAAAATAAGGCTTTGCGGACATTTAAGAAGATATAAAAAGATAGTCAAAAAGACATATATAATTTATATAGAAATGAGGGATATTATATGTCAACAGCAAAAATGGTTTTTCATGGGAGTGATATTGAGAAAATATGTGAGGTCTATCAGCTTAAGCCGGAGGAAATTGTGAAGTTTGGGGCTAATGTAAATCCGCTGGGGCTTTCCGAGCATGTAAAGGAACAGCTTGCAGGACGGCTGGATATCCTGTCTTCTTATCCAGACAGAGATTATACTTCACTTCGCAGCACAATTTCAGAATATTGTAATATTCCTGCTGAATTCATCCTTCCCGGAAATGGTTCCAGCGAACTGATCGCACTGCTGATACAGGAACGAAATCCAAAGCATACCCTTATCCTGGGTCCGACCTATTCAGAATACTCCAGGGAACTCTCCTTCTCCGGAAGCACTCAGGAATACTACCACCTGCGCGAAGAGGATAACTTTGTTCTCGATGTAGATGACTTTTGCCGGACTCTGGATGGAAAATACGATTTTCTCATCCTCTGCAACCCAAATAATCCTACCTCATCTGCAATTAGCATAAATGACCTGCGCAGAATCGTTTCCTTCTGCAATGAGCGGAACATTTTCGTGATGATCGACGAAACTTATGTAGAATTTGCCCCGGATATCAATGAGATCACTGCTGTCAGCCTTACCAGAGAATTCACGAACCTTATGATTCTGCGCGGCGTATCAAAATTCTACGCAGCCCCAGGTATGCGTCTTGGCTACGGAATCACCGGGAACCTGGAATTTCTCAAAAAAATGAAAGAAAAACAGGTACCATGGTCCCTCAACAGTCTGGGAGCCCTGGCCGGCGAGCTGATGCTCAAGGACAAAAACTACATCCGCCAGACCCGAGACCTCATTCTCTCAGAACGCACCCGCCTGCTCAAAGCACTGGAGAATATCCCCACTTACAAAACCTACCCGGCCTACGCCAACTTTCTCCTCCTGAAAATCCAGAAGCCCGGCCTGACCTCCCGGGACGTCTTCGACGCCTGCATCCGTCAGGGTCTCATGATCCGTGACTGCTCCTCCTTCGAATGCCTGGACGGCGAATACATCCGCTTCTGCATCATGCACCCCGAAGACAACACCCGACTCCTCAATATTCTGGAATCTCTTTAATTGCTATAGTTAAAACCAGATACCAGCGGAGCGGAAAATATTTTGTCTGGGGTGCATTTGCAGGAGTCTTAGATATTCTTAGTTTTCAGAAATCTGCGTTATGAGCTGGCTGCATCACTGTCTGAGCGAAGTTTGCAACGGAGCGAGTTTGACAAGACGGCTCATGCTTTTAGCAGATTTATGGAAACTTAGAATATCTTAGGCTCCGAAACCGCACCCCAGACAAAATATTTTCCGCTCCGCGTCCCTCTTGAACATAAAAAGAGCCAGAAACTCCCCTTTTCCGAAGTTTCTGGCCTTTTTTATCAGTTTTTAAAGCTATGGATCGGTGCCGGAATCCTTCCGCCACGCTGCACAAACGCATCACAGGAGAACTGATTCACCGGCATGATCGGTGCATAACCAAGCAGTCCACCGAACTCAACCACTTCGCCAACCCCCTTACCAATTACCGGGATCAGACGAACCGCCGTAGTCTTCTGGTTCACCATACCAATTGCAGACTCATCCGCAATAATACCCGCAATCGTAGAAGCCTTCGTATCTCCGGGAATTGCAATCATATCAAGACCTACAGAACATACACAAGTCATAGCTTCCAGCTTCTCAAGAGTCAGTGCCCCTGCATTCACCGCATCGATCATACCCTGATCCTCGCTGACCGGAATAAATGCACCACTCAAACCACCAACTGCTGTAGAAGCCATAACTCCACCCTTCTTAACCTGGTCATTTAACAGAGCAAGCGCTGCTGTTGTGCCCGGTGCACCTGCATGCTCCAGACCAATCTCCTCAAGGATCTCAGCAACACTGTCACCAATTGCAGGAGTAGGAGCCAGAGACAGATCCACGATACCAAACTTAACACCAAGGCGTCTGGAAGCCTCCTGTGCTACCAGCTGACCAACACGTGTTACCTTGAAGGCAGTACGCTTGATCATCTCACAAAGAGTTTCAAAATCCTTACCTCTTACCTGTTCCAGCGCAGTCTTAACAACGCCAGGTCCGCTGACACCAACGTTAATGATAGTGTCTGCTTCTGTCACACCATGGAAAGCACCTGCCATAAACGGGTTATCATCCGGTGCATTACAGAATACAACCAGCTTCGCACATCCCAGGGAATCCTGATCTTTGGTAGCTTTCGCTGTTTCCAGAACGATCTCACCCATCAGCTTAACAGCATCCATATTGATACCTGTACGTGTAGATCCAACATTTACAGAACTGCAGACACGCTCTGTCTTCGCCATAGCCTGTGGGATAGATTCGATCAGAAGTCTCTCAGCAGGAGTCATTCCCTTGCTTACCAGTGCAGAATAACCGCCGATAAAGTTTACGCCTACCACCTTGGCAGCCTTATCCAGAGTTTCTGCAACAGTTACAAAATCTTCCTTTGTCTTACATGCAGCTCCGCCAATCAATGCGATCGGAGTTACGGAAATTCTTTTATTTACGATCGGAATTCCATATTCACCGGAAATAGCCTCACCTGTAGATACCAGATCCTTTGCACAGGTTGTGATCTTTTTATAGATTTTCTCATTTAAAACAGCAAGATCACTGTCAATACAGTCCAGAAGACTGATACCCATAGTAATGGTACGCACATCCAGATTCTCCTGCTCGATCATTTTATTCGTTTCATTTACTTCAAAAATATTGATCATTTTGTTTTTCTCCCTTGTATGTTCTCTCAGCATTTTTCAGGCAATCTGATACAGGAAAGTCCCTCAGTGGCTTACCTGCTTAGATTTTCTCAGATTCTGTGCATTACATTGAAGATATCTTCATGCTGGCAGCGGATCACTACACCGATCTTATCTCCAAGGGCTTCCAGTTCTTTGGCAAGAACTCCGTTGTCTTTCTCACATTTGCTGGCATCTGTTACCATCATCATGTTGAAATATCCCTGTACGATGGTCTGGGAGATATCAAGAATGTTTACATTATTGTCTGCAAGATAAGTACAAACCTTTGCAATAATTCCTACGGTATCGTTTCCTACTACTGTGATGATTGTCTTTTTCATAAGTTCTTTGTCCTTTCTACACTGTAATTACTTCTGATATGCAATCCCTCTGTGCCACCTGAATTCTGAAATCACGCGACTTATAAGGGTTGTCACCTAAGGTTACTTCTGAACAGACGGTTTCATATGCCAGTTCCTCATAGTTATTTTCCCTGCTCAGATGTCCAAGGAAAATCCCTTTCATATTGTCATGCAGCAGCCTGCATAAAAGCCTGCCTGCATTCTCATTGGAAAGATGTCCCCTGTCTCCAAGGATTCTCTGTTTCAGATAATAGGGATATTTTCCAACCTGCAGCATACGGATATCATGATTTGCTTCCAGAAGAAGCGCATCCAGATTCTGCAGATTACCGACTATGTACTCATTATATTTTCCAAGGTCTGTAGCAATCCCCACAGAATGCTCTCCACACTCTACCCGGTATCCTACGGGCTGTGCAGCATCATGAGGGATCGTAAAAGGATTCACTGTCAGATCATTAATCTCAAAAGGCTCATCTTCGTGTATCTCACGAAAAATCCCTTCCGGCATTTTTCCAAGATTCATGTGAGATAAAGCTTCCACAGTTCCTTCTGTCGCATAAACCGGTATCTGATGTTTCCTTGCGATCACGCCCAGACCTTTGATATGATCCGAATGTTCATGTGTAATCAAGATACCATCAATATCTTTTCCTGTCAATTCCAGAGAATTCAATCCCTGTTCTACTCTTTTTCCGCTGATGCCTACATCCACCAGAAGATGGGTATTATCTGAGCCCACATAAATACAGTTTCCGCTGCTTCCGCTGGCAATGCTACAAAGTCTCATATTTTCTGATTCCTTCCTCAATCTGCCGTCTGGTCTGTGCAAAATCTCCGTTATTTACCACAACATAGTCTGCATTTTCCCGAAAAAAAGTCTCCGGTGCCTGACTGGCAATGATACTGACTGATTTCTCTCTTGTATAACCGCGGTTCTCCATCAGTCTCCTGATACGGATCTCTTCATCCGTATGAATATACCATATCGTATCGCAAAACTCCTGATAATGATCTTCCAGAAGGAGTGCAGCTTCCACCACACATATCTTCTGTCCCTGCTGTTTCTTTACAGCTAACTGCTCTCTGATGTACTGTTTCACAGCCGGATGGATGATCTGGTTTAATTTCTCCAGAAACTCTGGATGTGAAAATACTACATCCGAAACCTGTCTGCGGTCAATAGTTTTATCATTTTTTATGATTTGTCTTCCAAATAGTGCAATCACCGGTTCATAACAGGACTGCCCCGGCTCCATCACCAGATGCCCGATCTCATCTGCTTTCATCACATATGCCTGATACTTTTCTTCAAGAAAATCAAGCACTGTACTTTTTCCGGCACCCACTCCGCCGGTAATTCCTATTGTTATCATCATCACTTCGCCTCATACCAGTTATTACCCTGATGCATATCGACTTCCAGTTCTACGGAAAGCTTTGCGGCACCTTTCATCTCTTCTTCAAGAATAGCAGAAACCTGCGGGATTTCCTCTTTACAGGTCTCTATCAGAAGTTCATCGTGTACCTGAAGTACAAGACGGGATTTAAGATTCTCATCCTTTAATCGTCTGTACACACGGTTCATTGCAATTTTAATGATATCCGCCGCAGTTCCCTGTATTGGAGAGTTCATGGCTACTCGCTCCCCAAAAGACCTCTGCATAAAATTACCGAATTTCAGTTCCGGGATCGGCCTGCGTCTGCCAAACATGGTAGTCACATATCCTTTTTCTTTTCCCTCTTCCACCAGTCCGTCAAGAAATCCTTTGATTTTTGGATAAGTTTCAAAATATCTTTCAATATATTCTGCTGCTTCTTTTCGTGTGATACTTAAATCCTGGCTGAGCCCAAAGGAACTGATCCCATAAACGATTCCAAAATTTACTGCCTTGGCATTTCTCCTCTGCAAATCTGTCACCTCATCAAAGGGCACATGGAATACCTCTGATGCTGTATGTCTGTGGATATCCTGGGCTTCTTTATATGCCTGGATCAGTTTCTCATCCCCTGACATATGCGCCAGAACGCGAAGCTCGATCTGGGAATAGTCCGCATCCAGAAATACATATCCCTCTTCCGGAACAAATACCTTACGGATCAGTCTTCCAAGCTCCATTCTTACAGGGATATTCTGAAGATTCGGCTCTGTGCTGCTGATCCTTCCTGTTGCTGTAATTGTCTGGTTAAAAGTAGAATGAATCCTGCCGTCCTCTGCGATCTCACCAACAAGCCCGTCTGCATAAGTAGATTTCAGTTTCGCAAGCTGACGGTACTCCAGAATATCCTTTACAATGGGATACTCCGGTGCAAGCTTTTCCAAAATATCTGCCGCTGTGGAATAACCTGTCTTTGTTTTCTTTCCACCCTTAAGGCCAAGCTTTTCAAACAGGATCACTCCCATCTGTTTCGGAGAATTGATATTAAACTCTTCCCCTGCCTGCTGCCAGATCTGCTTCTCCAGTTCTCCAATACGTACACTTAGTTTCTCACCGTAGCTTTTCAGTTCTTCACTCTTCACGCTGATTCCCCATTTTTCCATGGAATCAAGAGTAAAGATCAGCGGAAGCTCAATCTGTGTATATACATTCCACATACCTGTATCACGCAGTGCTTCACACATGGGTTTCCGGCAGGCAAGTGCTGTATAGGCCATGTAGCAGGCCCATGCTGCAAGCCCCTCTGCACTCTCCTCCCATGCTTTTTCCACTGTTTTCTTTCCAAGAAGTTCCTCTCTTGCAGGCAGGATACGACCATTCAGATATTCCTTTGCCATATCATCGTAAGTATAGGAGGATTTCAGAGGATTCAGCAGATATGCAGCCACACCTGCATCAAATACAGCCATCGGATCATCAGATTTTATATGCTTGAGTAATGCCTTTACATCCAATGCACATACACATTTTTTATCATATTTCAGAGTACCGTCTGTATTGACATCAGATATCTCATTTTCCGGATCCTTCTTCACATCATCTGTATTAGATTTCATAATGTTCTCTGTGTTGGATTCAGATACTTTATGAAGGAGCCCTTCCAATTTTCCGCAGAGATAACCTTCTGTGATCATCCCTTCTACAGGAATATAATAAATTTCCTCTTCATTCAGCGCAAGTCCTGCACCAAATACCCTGCCATTCTCTGTAACCAGAGAAACACCCGCTGTCTTTCCTGCTTCCGCTTTCGCAAACAGCGCTTCACAGCCTGCCAGGTCTGCACATGTGAAAAACTCCTGTTCCAGCGTATCTTCCTGTACTGCTGCAGAGTCAAAACGGTTAAGCAGATTCTTAAATTCCAGCTGTCTGCAGAGAAGGAAAGCTTCTTTTGTATAAAGATTTCCCAGTTTTGCCTTTTCATACGAAAACTCTATGGGACTGTCCGTACAGATCGTAGCCAGAGCCTTGCTCATCTGCGCCATATCATAATGTTCTCTCATTGATTCCCTGGCTCTGTTTGGCTTCAGCTCTTCCAAATGTTCATGAGCATTCTCAATACTTCCATACTCCACAATAATCTTTGTGGCAGTCTTCTCACCTACTCCCGGGATTCCCGGAATATTGTCAGCACTGTCACCCATCAGCGCCTTTAACTCAATGATCTGGGGAGGTGTCACCTGATATTTCTCGATCACCTGCTGTGCATGATAATCCTCTATAGTGGTCTTGCCCCTTACAGTCTTTGGCAAACGGATCATAACCTTATCTGTCGCAAGCTGAAGCAGATCTCTGTCACCGGAAAGGATTGTCGCATCCATTCCTGCCGCTTCGCTTTTCCTGGCCAGAGTTCCCAGAATATCATCCGCTTCGTAGCCTTCTTTTGTCACAACATTCACACCCATTGCAGTAAGCATTTCTTTAATCAGCGGTACCTGCTCTCTCAGTTCTTCAGGCATGGGTTTACGTGTTCCCTTATATGCTTCAAACATCTTATGGCGGAAAGTCGGTGCCTTCAGGTCAAATGCCACTGTCAGATACTGAGGCTTCTCTTCCTCGATCGTCCGAAAAAGGATATTCAGGAAACCATATACTGCCCCTGTGTGTTTTCCTTCTGAATTTGTAAGATCCGGCAGACCATAAAAAGCTCTGTTCAGAATACTGTGTCCGTCAATCAGTAATATTTTTTCGCTCATAAAATCCTCCAGTGTTTTTATAGAATGTAATTTGTCTCCATCATTACAAAAATCAATATTGCCGCAATCGTAGCGATCAGAAGGCATATACTTACTCCAAACATCAGCCAACTGGCTTTCTTCTTGCGGATATATCTTCTGGATTTCCGGATATCCTGTTCCAGCAGTTTTTTGAAATCCAGAACCGAATCGCTGCTGTCATCATCAAGCTGCTGTGTTACCTCATGTACAATAAAATATGTTTCCAGTTCATCATAACAGGAAGAACAATTCTGTACATGATCGAGAAACTCTTCCAGTTCATTTAGTGGAAGATCATGTTTAATATAACTACTCACCATTCCTTCTGCAGTTCGGCAATCCATCTTCATTCCCTTCTTTCTTCCAAAAAACATCCAGGATGCTGCGTTCACTATTACGAATTATAACCGAACCGGAGTTAATTGGCAAGGAAAAGCAGCAGAAGCTCAAATCGCCTCTGCTGCTTTCATTGCTGTTCACTCAGTTTTCAGTGACATAACCAAATTTCCGGATTGCCTGCGGCAATGGACTTTTGGCTTGTATATCTTGAGAAAATATCACTTCTGCAAATTCACTTTCCCGGAAGATGTATCTGCTTCTGTACTGTTTTCGGATTCTGCATTGTTCTCAGACTTTGTATTACTTTCAGATTCTGCCACTGCAGTGGGAACCTGTACAGGTGCATTCAGGATCTTCATAAATTCCTCACCTGTAATTGTCTCATGCTCATACAGATATTTTGCAAGTTCATGGAGCTTTCCGATATTGTCCTGAAGGATTTTCAGTGCTTTCTGGTGTTCCATCCTGACAAGCTCCACAACCTTCTTATCAAGAAGAGTCTGTGTCTCAAAAGAACAGCTTAAGCTGGAGTCTCCGCCCAGATACTGATTTGTCACATTCTCCATGGCAACCATATCGAAGTCTTCACTCATACCATATCTGGAGATCATTGCTCTTGCAAGCTTAGTCGCCTGTTCGATATCATTGGATGCTCCGGTTGTAATAGAGTGGAAGATCAGTTCCTCAGCGGCACGACCGCCTGTAAAGGTCGCTATCTTATTTGCAAGTTCTTCCTTTGTCATCAGATAATGATCTCCGTCATCCACCTGCATGGTATATCCGAGTGCTCCTGATGTACGCGGAATAATAGTGATCTTGTGGACCGGTGCAGATTCGGTCTGCTTTGCTGCAACCAGCGCATGTCCGATTTCATGATAAGCAACTATCAGTTTTTCTTTATTGGAAAGAACTCTGTTCTTCTTCTGATATCCTGCGATAACTACCTCGATACTCTCCTCAAAATCTGCCTGGGTGGCAAATTTTCTGCCGTCACGTACTGCACGAAGTGCTGCTTCATTGACAATATTTGCAAGTTCTGCACCGGAAGCTCCGGCTGCAGCTTTCGCAATCTCATCAAAACGTACGGAATCTGCGATCTTAATCTTCTTTGCATGGACTTTAAGGATTTCCTCACGTCCTTTTAAATCCGGAAGTTCAACAGGAATACGTCTGTCAAAACGTCCGGGACGAAGAAGTGCGGGATCAAGGGAATCCGGTCTGTTGGTTGCCGCAAGGATCACAACACCTTTGGAACCGTCAAAACCATCCATCTCTGTAAGCAGCTGGTTCAGAGTCTGCTCGCGCTCATCATTGCCGCCTGTAAATCCGGCACCATCACGTTTCTTGCCAATTGTGTCGATCTCATCGATAAATACAATACATGGAGCTTTCTCATTCGCCTGTTTGAAAAGATCACGCACCTTGGCAGCGCCCATACCAACAAACATTTCCACGAATTCAGAACCGGAAATGGAGAAGAACGGAACTTCCGCTTCACCGGCTACCGCTTTTGCAAGAAGTGTTTTACCTGTACCCGGAGGGCCTACAAGAAGGGCTCCTTTCGGCATAGATGCACCGATTTCTCTGTATTTCTGCGGGTTATGAAGATAATCTACGATTTCTGTCAGAAGATCCTTGGCTTCGTCCTCTCCCGCTACATCTGAGAATTTGATTCCCGTAGATGATTTCACATATACTTTCGCATTACTCTTTCCAAATGACATTGCCCCACCGGGACCTCCGCCCATGGAACTCATCATCTTCTTGCTGAGCCACCTTCCAAGAAGGATAAAGATGGCAATCGGCAGTACATATCCTGCGATCAGACTGATCCAGATAGATGTCTGCTGTGGTGCTGCTGCACCGAACTTGACATTTGCGTCATGCAAACGGTCTACAAGGTCAGGATCATTCATCTTGACAGTTCTGAAATAACCCTCCTGTCCGTCACTCTCTGCTACATAATAAATATAATCATCCTGAATTTCTACTGTCTTAACGTAATCCTTCTCTACTCCTGTCAGGAAAGTACTGTAATCAGTCGTCTGTACCTTTCGTCCCTCAATTGCAGGAAGTAACAGCACATTCAGAAGAATGATAATAACTGCCGCAATGATATAATATACATAAAGCGGTTTTCTGCCAGGCTTTTTATTATCAAGGTTCATTGGCTTTTCCTCCATTTCGTTTTGTTATGATGTACCATATCACTTATTCATCTCTTTTTCAAGAAAAGCGAGATAAATTTCATAAAGATTTTAGAATTATCTGAACTGTTCAATACGGAAAATAAAAAAAAGCGAAAACCTTCACAAACAAAGGCTTCGCTTACTTTTTAATGCCGGCAGTGGGACTTGAACCCACACGTGGTTGCCCACAACAGATTTTGAGTCTGCCTCGTCTGCCATTCCGACATGCCGGCATTGAAACGAGTATTATCATATCACGTTTTTGTCGAAATGGCAAGGGCATTTTTGAGTTTTTTTTAATATTTCACAAACCTCGTTTTAGAATACACATTGCTTGCCTTGATCAGTTTCTGATATCTGGCAAACAGCTTCTCAGGAAGTCTGATAGTTACGGTTTTGTTGACCGCAAAAGCTTTTTTTCCAACATAGTTCAGTGCTGTACTGTTGATCCTGATCACTTTGACTGCCGGGCACTGGTAAAAAGCTCTGGCATCTATATGTCTGACACTGGCAGGAAGTATAAAATTTCGCAGTTTCGTACACTGTGCAAATGCGTTGCTGCCAATTCTTTTTACTCTGCTGCCAAATCTTATGTTCCGCAGATTCGGGCACTGGCTGAACGCATATTTTCCAATCGTTGTTACATTATTTCCAAAAATAACATCTGTAATTTCTTTGTTCCCGCTGAAGGCATTCTTGTCAATTGTAGTTACTTTATAAACTTTATCATTGATCACAACTGTAGCCGGAATCTGTATCACATTATATTCCGCAGCAAGACCTGTAACGCTTACTTCTCTTTCATTTAAAATCTTATAGCCAATTCCGCCTATCAGGTACTTATAGCTTCCATCCTGTTCAGTTAACGGAGCTGCATTGAACTGATATCTCACAGGTTGTACAATATCGTTTTTCTCCCATATACCTCCTGTATATTCTTCTCTCTGGAAAAAGATATATATATTGTATGCACGTTCCACCTTTGTATAAATACCCTTTGCAGAACCGATTTCCCATTTCCTGTGAATATCGCTTTCCTGCGGTTTGAGAGAAAGACTCCAGTATAATGGTGTCCATCTGACATCTCCCTCAACAGGATTCGTATTCTGCGTTCCGGCACCGGTCACATTAAATTTATAGTAAGTGTTGGGATAGAAAACCAAAGGTTTGTCAAGTCCTTCAACGACACTGTCATTTGCACTTACCCCTTTGCTTTCATCTGTGTCTGTTGAAGTTTCCTCTCCGGCTGCCCAGATGAAATTCTGTGTATCTGCTCCATCCTGAAATTCCGCTGCACCGGTCGTACTGACCGGAACTGCTGCCAGAACACCTGCCAGCACCATAGCTGCTATTTTTTTCATTACTCTCTCCTCCTCTTTTTCAGCAGTATATAAAATATATACAACTGTTCAGTCCTTTCTTATAGCAATAGTGAACTGTTACTGTTCTGCTTACAATTTATATCTACATCTTGTATTTTACTTATTTTTCTGCTAAATGTCTACCTTGATTTTCTGCTAATCCTGTCGTATTTTTACTTCATCTGTATTCCACTTCTCATACGTGATATAATCCGCACCCATTTTCCTGAAAATGTCTACCATATCTTCATTCCGGCAAAGCCATACGGATATGCGGATTCCATTCTGATGGGCATTGTTGATATCATTCATACTGATATTTTTATACTCTGCACTTATGTCCAGATCATATTTCTTACACTGCTGTATCATAGAAGCATTCATGCGCACTGTACGAATCCACTGCAATTTCCCTGTAAATCCCATCTCACGCAGTTTACCAAGTGTTTCTATGCGGAAACAGATGATTACCGGCTCTTTCTGTGATTCAGTCAGAAGCTGCATAAACAAATTCATGGCTTCTTCCGTACGGATTGACTTTATTTCAATCACCGGCGTCACAGAGTACTTATTGCAGCATGCAATATACTGTTCCAGTGTAGGAATAAGATTATCCGGATACTGTGAAGCATTTCTTCCATTTATAATCGGATACTGCTTTATCTCCTCATAAGTCATCTCTGAAATAAGCCTGTCCTCCCCGCACATCCGCAGCAAAGAATCATCATGAGAGACAACCAGAACTCCATCTGCGGTCTCTCTCACATCTGTCTCCACAAACTCCGCCCCATTGCGTCCTGCCATCTCAAAGGCAGGCACGGAATTCTCAGGTGCTTCTGTCTGTTCACCTCTGTGCAAAATATAATGAGTAACTCCATCCAGGGGTTTCCGGAACTTTTCCTCATCTTCCGGTGCAGGTGTGATTTTCGGAGTTGGCGTGACCGTTACCGTCGGCTCCGGGGTCACAGATGGTGCTGGTTCATCCGGCGTCAGTGTAGGCGTAATTTCCGGAGTTTCTGACGCTGCCGGCAGGACGATCACTTCTATCTCTGATACATATCTGTCAGTACCATAAGAAACACTGGTGATTTTGACATTTCCCGCCTTTTTTGCAGTAACTTTTCCTTTCTTTGATACAGTTGCCACCGTTTTATCAGAAGAAGTATAAGTCAGCCTTTTTCCATACTTCTGCGGCTCCAGAATAATTGTCTTTCCTGCCGATACTTTCACCTGTTTTTTGTATTTCTTAAAAAGAACTGTTTTCGTTTTATTACA
>ERZ506805.443-NODE-443-length-12427-cov-16.0601_pt1 | contig 12427 bp, 9 predicted proteins | sample MGYA00513183_ERZ506805 | MGnify/ENA metagenome assembly ERZ506805
CTGCTCACGGAAGGTATCTGCCGGAATTTCCAGCGCGTTTTCAAAGTGCCCCACTTCATACTCATAGTGGTTACGCATGTCGATAAACAGTGCATCGGGATCGTCAAGCATGGCGTTCACTTCCGCCGCTTGCAAATACTCACCAACATTACTGGCATCGAAGTGAGGATCATCAATACCGTCGGCAACAATGCGATCGCGTACCTTCATGCGCAGTACCCAGAAGGATTTCCCGTCATCATCCAACGCGATATTCAGGCGTAAACCCTCTAAAGCCGGGTCGAAGGCATAGAGCTGCGCGCGAAATGTTTCAACATTGCTCGCAGGTACGCTGATTTGCGCGTTAATGCCCTCATGCGCCAGATACACTCGCCCAAAAACATTCAGCGCGGTAAACAGCTGATATAAAGCGTCACGGGTCGCCTTAGGATCGGCGATGTGGAAATACTTGTAAAACGAAATGGTGGTTCGCGGTTCGCTCTCAGCCAACATTTTGGCTTTTAGCGCGTCGTTGGAAATGCGGTTGTGTAACACTGGCATGGTGTACGGTTCCTGCGAGATGGGAAAGTAAAAATCCGCGGCATGATATAGCAATTATCGATAATTAACATCCACACATTTTACGCTACATTTGCGCATTAAAAATTATTTGTTATTTACAAGCGCGGCAATTTCGCCCAGTCTTCAGCCACAAATTTTGGTTGCGGGCGAAAAAATGCGACAATACATACAATTGCCCGAATAGGTTGAAAAACAGGATTGATATGACGAATCTACCCAAGTTCTCCACCGCACTGCTTCATCCGCGTTATTGGTTAACCTGGTTGGGTATTGGCGTACTTTGGTTAGTCGTGCAATTGCCCTACCCGGTTATCTACCGCCTCGGTTGTGGATTAGGAAAACTGGCGTTACGTTTTATGAAACGACGCGCAAAAATTGTGCATCGCAACCTGGAACTGTGCTTCCCGGAAATGAGCGAACAAGAACGCCGTAAAATGGTGGTGAAGAATTTCGAATCCGTTGGCATGGGCCTGATGGAAACCGGCATGGCGTGGTTCTGGCCGGACCGCCGAATCGCCCGCTGGACGGAAGTGATCGGCATGGAACACATTCGTGACGTGCAGGCGCAAAAACGCGGCATCCTGTTAGTTGGCATCCATTTTCTGACACTGGAACTGGGCGCGCGGCAGTTTGGTATGCAGGAACCGGGGATTGGCGTTTACCGCCCGAACGATAATCCACTGATTGACTGGCTACAAACCTGGGGCCGTTTACGCTCAAATAAATCGATGCTCGACCGCAAAGATTTAAAAGGCATGATTAAAGCCCTGAAAAAAGGCGAAGTGGTCTGGTACGCACCGGATCATGATTACGGCCCGCGCTCAAGCGTTTTCGTCCCGTTGTTTGCCGTTGAGCAGGCTGCGACCACGACCGGAACCTGGATGCTGGCACGGATGTCCGGCGCATGTCTGGTGCCCTTCGTTCCACGCCGTAAGCCAGATGGCAAAGGGTATCAATTGATTATGCTGCCGCCAGAGTGTTCTCCGCCACTGGATGATGCCGAAACTACCGCCGCGTGGATGAACAAAGTGGTCGAAAAATGCATCATGATGGCACCAGAGCAGTATATGTGGTTACACCGTCGCTTTAAAACACGCCCGGAAGGCGTTCCTTCACGCTATTAAATCTTCCATGCTGGATGCTTCAGAATGGCATCCGGCATTACCACAGAAAATCCCCCTGATTTAGCGATAAAAGCTCTCTGGATTGCGCCCCCTGGAAGTCGGGCGCATAATTAGTGTGCTTATCTTTTCTTCTTATGTTCACCGCGCCTGGCGCACCAACAGCGGATTGCTATGTCACCCTGTGAAAATGACACCCCTATAAACTGGAAACGAAACCTGATCGTCGCCTGGCTAGGCTGTTTTCTTACCGGTGCCGCCTTCAGCCTGGTAATGCCCTTCTTACCCCTCTACGTTGAGCAGCTTGGCGTTACGGGCCACTCCGCCTTGAATATGTGGTCCGGTATTGTCTTCAGCATTACATTTTTATTTTCGGCCATCGCCTCACCGTTTTGGGGTGGACTCGCCGACCGTAAAGGCCGAAAACTCATGCTATTACGCTCTGCTCTCGGCATGGGCATCGTGATGGTGTTGATGGGACTGGCACAAAATATCTGGCAGTTTTTGATCCTGCGGGCGCTTCTTGGTTTACTTGGCGGATTTGTCCCCAACGCTAATGCTCTTATCGCCACACAAGTACCGCGTAATAAAAGCGGCTGGGCGCTGGGTACGCTCTCCACAGGCGGCGTTAGCGGCGCGTTGCTCGGCCCAATGGCTGGCGGTTTGCTCGCTGATAGCTACGGCTTACGTCCGGTATTCTTTATTACCGCCAGTGTGCTCATACTCTGCTTTTTCGTCACCCTGTTTTGCATCAGAGAAAAATTCCAGCCGGTCAGCAAAAAAGAGATGCTGCACATGCGGGAAGTGGTGACATCACTTAAAAACCCGAAACTGGTACTCAGCCTGTTTGTCACCACGTTAATCATCCAGGTGGCGACAGGCTCAATTGCCCCCATTCTGACGCTGTATGTCCGCGAACTGGCGGGTAACGTCAGTAACGTCGCCTTTATCAGTGGCATGATCGCCTCGGTGCCAGGCGTGGCGGCTCTGCTAAGCGCACCACGACTCGGCAAACTTGGCGATCGAATCGGACCCGAAAAGATCCTGATTACAGCGCTGATCTTTTCTGTACTGCTGTTGATCCCAATGTCTTACGTTCAGACGCCATTGCAACTTGGGATTTTACGTTTTTTGCTCGGTGCCGCCGATGGTGCACTACTCCCCGCCGTACAGACACTGTTGGTTTACAACTCGAGCAACCAGATCGCCGGGCGTATCTTCAGCTATAACCAATCGTTTCGTGATATTGGCAACGTTACCGGACCATTGATGGGAGCAGCGATTTCAGCGAACTACGGTTTCAGAGCGGTATTTCTCGTCACCGCTGGCGTAGTGTTATTCAACGCAGTCTATTCATGGAACAGTCTACGTCGTCGTCGAATACCCCAGGTATCGAACTGATTTTTCGCCTTTCATACTTGCAAAAGCGGAGAATCAGCTATCCTTTTCCCTGAAACCTCATCAACTCAAAGGGAGAATCGTGATGACCATGTACGCAACGCTTGAAGAAGCCATTGACGCTGCACGCGAAGAATTTCTTGCAGACAACCCCGGCATCGACGCCGAAGATGCGAATGTGCAACAGTTCAATGCCCAAAAATACGTTTTGCAGGACGGCGACATCATGTGGCAAGTTGAGTTTTTTGCCGACGAAGGGGAAGAAGGTGAATGTTTACCTATGCTTAGCGGTGAAGCCGCGCAAAGTGTTTTTGATGGCGACTATGATGAGATAGAGATACGCCAGGAGTGGCAGGAAGAGAATACATTACATGAATGGGACGAGGGGGAATTTCAGCTTGAGCCACCGCTGGATACCGAGGAAGGACGCGCAGCAGCTGATGAGTGGGATGAACGTTAATCACTCATACGGGCCATGATGAATGTCGATCGGCAGCAGTAAAGTATCAAAAACCAGAGAGAATGGCAGATCAAGGATCGTGACATAACGCCAGGCGGAGTCACGCACATCCCATTGCACACCGGGATAATATTGGTTGCCATGCCCCTGCCCCGGTATAGTGCGACTAATAATGCTGCCACAGCCACTCAGCAAGGTCACCATGATGCTCACCACAATTAAACGCATTTGATACCTCTTTCGTAAAAAAATACCGGCATAACGCCGGTATTTTTATTGGCTCGTTGTTTTTGCCGGATGCGGCGTGAACGCCTTATCCGACCCACAAAATCTTGCAAAATCAATAAATTGCAGGAACGATGTAGGCCTGATAAGCGTAGCGCATCAGGCAACTACGTTTTTATTGCGAAGCCGCATCCGGTTTACGCAATGCCAGTGGATTGAGCTTTATCCCTTCGTAATAACTCACCCATGAAGAATATCTCTCCGGGGAATTCCAGACGCGGAAATGCAGACGGGCCATCGTCACCGGATCGCTTAGCAGCACCAGGCGACGATCGCGATTCAGCTTCTCTGGCGTCTCGTTCAGCGCCTGTTCAACGTGGCGGTCACGGGCGATTTCCAGCACCTTACTGGCGCGGTGACGCGCGGTCGCCATTGCGGTTGCCAGAGCGTTAAATGACGGGTTAAACACTGCGTGCATAAAGCCATCATCAAGGGAGCGTTGACGATTCATCTCAAGGAACCGATCGGTATCAACCAGCACCTGCGGCGGCGAATACTCTTCCGGGATCAGGAACAGTTTCCAGCGTTTGGTGCGCAGACCAACGGTGGCACGGCTGGAAATCACCGAAACAAACGGTGACAGGATCAACGAGAAGACAATCGGTGCCAGCCAGAACAGGAAACGCAGATCCAGCCACGCCATCCCAACAGCCCACACTAACCCTAACAGCAGCTGTGAGCCGTGGCGTTTGAACGCTTCACCCCAGGAAGTGGAGTCATCATCACGCTGCGGTGAATTCCACACCACTTCCCAGCCAAGGAACGCGCTGACAACGAAGACCGTATGGAACAGCATGCGTACCGGAGCCAGCAGCACGGAAAAAAGCACTTCCAGCAGCAACGATAATGTAACGCGCCAGAAGCCGCCGTATTCTTTCGTTCCTTTGCACCAGATAAGCAAAATGCTCAATAACTTCGGCAGGAACAACAGCACCATAGTCGAAGCAAAAAGTGCAATCGCCAGCTCAGGACGCCACTGCGGCCACACCGGGAACAACTGCCGTGGTTGCAGGAAGTATTGCGGTTCGGTCAACGCATGTACTACCTGCAATGCAGTAGAGAGCGCGAGGAACATAAACCACAGCGGAGCGGAGAGATAAGACATCACGCCCGTCAGGAACACCGCACGGTGAACCGGGTGCATACCCTTCACCAGGAACAGACGGAAGTTCATCAGGTTACCGTGGCACCAGCGGCGGTCACGTTTTAGCTCATCAAGCAAGTTAGGCGGTAATTCTTCATAAGAACCCGGGAGATCGTAAGCAATCCAGACCCCCCAACCTGCACGGCGCATCAACGCCGCTTCTACAAAGTCATGTGACAGGATTGAACCGGCAAAGGAACCTTCGCCCGGCAGCGGAGCCAGTGCGCAGTGCTCGATAAACGGTTTCACGCGGATAATCGCGTTATGTCCCCAATAGTGCGACTCGCCAAGTTGCCAGAAGTGCAAACCGGCTGTAAACAGTGGCCCATACACGCGGGTCGCGAACTGCTGACAGCGCGCATACAGCGTATCCATACCGGACGCTTTCGGCGACGACTGAATGATCCCGGCGTTCGGGTTGGCTTCCATCAGGCGCACCAGCCCGCATAAACAATCACCGGTCATTACCGAGTCAGCATCCAGCACCACCATGTAGCTGTACTGGCTGCCCCAGCGACGGCAGAAGTCATCGATATTACCGCTTTTACGCTTCACGCGGCGACGGCGGCGGCGATAGAAAATCTGACCTTCGCCACCGACTTCAGCGATAAGCTCCATCCAGGCTTTTTGCTCTGCGACGCAGATATCCGGGTTATAACTGTCACTAAGAATGTAGACATCAAAGTGTTTGGCATTCCCGGTGGCTTTTACTGATTCCCACGTTGCACGCAGGCCAGCAAAAACACGGTTCACGTCTTCGTTACAGATAGGCATGATCAACGCCGTGCGATGCTCCGGGTTTAATGGTTCATCGCCAACTGTTGACGCAGATATACTGTATTTATCGCGACCAATAAGCAGTTGCAGGAAGCCCATTAACGCCGTCCAGAATCCGGCGGACACCCAACAGAACAGTACCGCAAAGAGGATCAGGATACCGGTTTGCAGCATATAAGGCAGAAGCTGCATAAAGGAAACCCACAAATCCTGACCAACCATATCCATAGGATTAATCAGCGCCCAACCCTGATAAGGAAGAATGGTCTTCATATACCAGGTCGCGACGACAGTTTGCGCGAGCGTCAGGATCAACAGAATGTAACGGCGGATGGTACCGACGGTACGCCACTTTTGCTCGCTCTCCTGCTCTTCTTTGGTCAAACGAGCCAGATAGCGCGGCGTGACATCGCGTCCACGCAGGCGATCCCAGAAACGGCCTACCGGGTTGGTACGCCACGGGTCGGGAAACATCGAGGAGCGTTTTGCTTCTGGCATCGCCTTCAGCTGATCGCGCCCTTCGTCGTCTTTAATTAACTGTCCATCAGCAAGTGAATCTGGCCAGGCTTGTTCCAGACGCGCCTTTACCGAGCCTTGCGGGGAATCATCCTCCCGCGCCCAGGTGCGGTGTTCGGCATCCAGCGCCTGATGAACGGCGCGGATATCAGTCTTCGGCAATGCCGCTTTCTCGCTTGCGGCGATGGGCATTGCGTCAATGTACTCAGTTGTCTTATTCATTGGCAGGTAACTGGTAGCTCCAGGTTTCACTCAACGTCTGATCGGCATTCACCAGCGCAGCACGCATTTCAGTGGTTTTCTTGGCATCTTTCACTTTCACACGCATCACCAGACGCCAGCCTTTGGTAACCGGGTTATAGCGCACCGTGCTTTCAACTATCTCACCATTATCACCAATGCTGGTTTGCGCTGTGACCGGGGTATCCTCTGGCAGTTTTTTCATCTCTGCGCCGGTAAAATCGACCACAAAGGCGATAGTACCGTCAGGCTGGCGAATCAGGTTCGACTGCTTCACATCCCCCGTTGAACGACGCGTTTGTTGCACCCATGCGTTATCTGGCGCATGCAGTTTGTCTTCATCACGGCTGAAGGTGATGGTGTATTTAAAGTTCATCTCTTTACCCGGCTCCGGCAGCTGATCCGGCGTCCAGTAAGCGACGATATTATCGTTGGTTTCATCGTTGGTTGGAATTTCCACCAGCTCAACGCTGCCTTTGCCCCACTCCCCTTTCGGAGTCACCCATGCGCTTGGACGAAGATCGTAACGATCATCGAGATCTTCAAAGCGGGAGAAATCACGACCGCGCTGCAACAGACCGAAGCCTTGCGGGTTCTCCATCGAGAAGCTGCTGACCGCTAAATGTTTCGGGTTATTCAACGGACGCCAGATCCATTCGCCATTACCGGCATGGATAGACAGACCGTTAGAGTCGTGCAACTCCGGACGATAGTTATTTGCAGGCGACGGTTGGTTCGGCCCAAACAGGAACATACTGGTTAACGGTGCAACCCCCAGTTTGCCGACTTTATCGCGCAGATAGATTTTCGACTGCACATCCACAACCGTGTCACGCCCTGGCATAACCACGAATTTGTAAGCACCTGTCGCGCGCGGCGAGTCAAGCAATGCATAAATGGTTAAACGTTTATCAGTCGGTTTTGGACGCTCGATCCAGAACTCTTTGAAGCGTGGAAATTCTTCACCCGATGGCAAGGCGGTATCAATTGCCAGGCCGCGGGCAGAAAGGCCATAAACCTGACCTGCACCAATCACGCGGAAATAGCTGGCCCCGAGCATGCTGACGATTTCATCGTTTTTATCTTTGCTGTTGATCGGGTAAAGCACTTTAAAACCGGCAAAACCAAGGTCTTTTACCGTGTCTTTGTCATGCTGAACATCGCCGAAAGTGAAATAATCCGGGCTGTATTTGATTAGTTTGACTGCGGTGGCAGTCACTTCATTTATTTTGACCGGGGTATCGAAGTACATACCCTGATGGTAGAACTCGAGTTTGAATGGGGTCTTCAGATTGTTCCAGTACGCTTTGTCATGATTAAACTGGATCTGCTGATAGTCCGCGTATTTCATATCGCGGAAAACGGAGGGCAAGTTGCTTTTGGGCGTCTCGTAGCCTTTCCCGGCTAAAGATTGAGCTTGCTTTGCGACATCATCAATACTGAAAGCCCAGCTTGAAGATGTATACAGGGTTAACATTACTGCAGCACTCAACCAACGCATTTTCATCATTTGTAGTTTATGTTTCATAATTAGTAAGCACTTCCCCCTTTGTGTGCTTATATCGATCCGATCTATTTTAATGGATAACCAGCCATTCCGACAACAGAATCCCGGTATCGTTCAGCACGCTGGCTCATGGATTAAGCACCTGATTGCAACCGTTTTCACTTTCCGTGCTTCTCCTAAAGACAGAAGCATCGACTTCGTGTAGGGTTTGCCAGCAAATTTATTTATCAACCGTCTTACAGACGCTTCCATTCTGGTTAGTGGTAGCGATGATGCTATGCATAAAAACCTTGAAGCCTGCGCCTGGCGCGGTCAGGTCGGTGTCGCTATGGCAACAAGCCTAAAGGCATAACCCGACAGGGATAAGACGAAAAATCCGAGATTAGTTAACCATATATGAATCCAGTACCCGCGCAACGTGAATATTTCCTCGACTCCATCCGCGCCTGGCTGATGTTGTTAGGGATCCCTTTTCATATTTCTTTAATCTATTCGAGCCATACATGGCATGTGAATAGCGCCGAACCATCATTGTGGCTGACCCTTTTTAATGACTTCATCCACTCGTTCCGCATGCAGGTATTTTTCGTTATATCCGGCTACTTTTCCTACATGCTTTTTTTACGCTATCCCTTGAAAAAATGGTGGAAAGTACGTGTCGAACGTGTAGGTATCCCGATGTTAACAGCCATCCCCCTACTGACATTACCGCAATTTATTATGCTGCAATACGTCAAAGGGAAAGCGGAAAGTTGGCCTGGGCTATCATTGTATGACAAATATAATACGTTGGCCTGGGAATTAATATCACACCTGTGGTTTTTACTGGTGTTAGTAGTCATGACGACGCTGTGCGTATGGATATTTAAGCGCATCAGAAATAATTTAGAAAATTCTGATAAAACGAATAAAAAATTCTCGATGGTAAAACTATCGGTGATTTTTTTGTGCCTCGGCATCGGTTATGCGGTAATAAGAAGAACGATTTTTATTGTGTATCCGCCCATTCTGAGTAATGGCATGTTCAATTTTATTGTCATGCAAACGCTGTTTTATTTGCCGTTCTTTATCCTCGGCGCACTGGCTTTCATTTTCCCTCATCTTAAAGCCTTGTTTACCACGCCGTCTCGTGGCTGTACCCTCGTAGCAGCATTGGCATTTGTCGCTTACTTACTCAACCAGCGCTATGGCAGTGGCGATGCCTGGATGTACGAAACCGAGTCGGTGATCACCATGGTCCTCGGTCTGTGGATGGTGAATGTGGTCTTCTCCTTTGGCCACCGTTTGCTTAACTTCCAGTCAGCGCGGGTGACTTATTTTGTTAACGCATCGCTGTTTATCTATCTGGTTCACCACCCGTTAACGCTGTTTTTCGGCGCATACATTACACCGCACATCACCTCCAACTGGCTTGGTTTTCTCTGTGGCCTGATATTTGTAGTAGGGATTGCGATAATTCTGTATGAAATTCATTTGCGCATCCCGTTACTGAAGTTTTTGTTCTCTGGTAAACCGGTTGTTAAGCGTGAGAACGATAAAGCACCAGCCCGTTAAGCCACATTTACAATAACCATTCCACGGGCAATATCGACGCCAGTCTGACCATAACCCGCTTCCAGAAACTGGTGGCGGGTTCTTTTTTGAGAATAATCTCTTTCTTTGCATGACGATCAACCCAGTTGATCCGTCCCCACCTGTCCAGACGGAGCTGCCAGGCCGCATCATACTGGCTCTGAATAAAGCGTTTATCAATTAACTGTGCCAGCGTTTCGCTCTCTATCACGAAGCCCATTTCAGTATTGAGCAATGTTGAACGCGGATCGAAATTGAAAGAGCCGATAAACACCGTTTTACCATCGATGCTAAAGGTTTTAGCATGCAGGCTGGCACCGGAATTACCGGTTATGCCGCGATCGTGTAACGTACTACTTTGTTCACGCGTCGGCTTGAGTTCATATAATTCCACGCCATAGCGGAGCAATTTTTTGCGCCAGCGCGCGTATCCGGCATGGACGACAGCAACATCGTTAGCGGCAAGAGAATTGGTTAGGATCGCAATCTTTACCCCTTTTCTCACCATACGTAAGAGTTGCGCCACACCTGCGCGTGTCGGTACAAAATAGGAAGAGATAATATCGATGCGTTCACTGGGTGAGCCCATGATATCGAACAGGCGCTGCGGTAACAGTGAATGCCGTTTTGCCTTGCCCTCCCCTTTCGCCGGATCATCACTTAATAAACGTGTTTTCGCCCAGATAAGCGGCAACGTTCCATCAACCAGATGATTTATAAACGGACTGGATTCCATTTTGCGTAAGTAACGATGCGTCATAGCATCGTTATGCCAGGAGGCGGGTAACTCGATGCGATCCGCCATTTCACCTTCCGGGACATCCAGCACTTGCTGTAAGGGTGAAACCGATTTGCAATACCAGTAGCGGGCGAAATCATCGGCAACGTCCTCTACCACGGGCCCTATTGCCATAACATCTAAATCCGAAAAAAGTGGCTCTTCCCCTGCCCCAAAATAGGCATCACCAATATTTCGCCCCCCTACCAGCGTCACCACGCCATCGACAGTGAAACTTTTATTGTGCATACGGCGATTGAGACGGGAAAAGTCGGTGATATAACCAAGCGGACGCAGCAAGCGAAACGAGAAAGGATTAAAAAGCCGGACTTCAATGCGGGGATGGCTGTCAAGCAAGCGTAAAATGTCGTCAAGTCCGGGCGTATTGTTGTCGTCCAGCAACAAACGGACGCGAACGCCACGCTTTGCTGCGGCTAACAGGGCGGAAAACAGTAACCGACCCGACATATCGTCCTGCCAGATGTAATACTGAACATCCAGCGTATGCTCTGCCATTTCGGCCAGACGATACCGGGCGGCAAACGCATCCAGACTTTTCTCCAGAGGGAAAAGACCACACTGACCGGGATGTTGCGAACACAGTGGCAGCACCGCGCTCGCCAGCCGGGGCAAATCATTCATCTCCTTGTTGGGTAAGGAGTCTTTCGTAGAGGTGGGCGTTTTCTTCATCATAACAGACAAAGTATACCTGTTCGGGTAAAGCGTGACGGGTAATAAATTCTGAAACGGTTTTAACTGCGATTTCAGCCGCTGCCGCACGAGGGTAACCATAAACCCCTGTACTGATTGCAGGAAAAGCCACTGACGTATAGCTGTTTGCCGCCACCAGTCGTAGGCTATTGAGATAGGCATCCTGCAAAAGCTGGTCTTCGTTTTGTTCACCACCACGCCAGACTGGCCCGACGGTGTGCACTACGGCTTTAGCGGGAAGAGCGCCTGCAAGCGTAATAACGGCATGCCCCGTAGGGCAATCGCCCTGCTGTTGCCTGACTTTTAAACAAGCATCCAGCAGGGCCGGACCCGCTGCGCGATGAATGGCCCCATCGACGCCGCCGCCTCCCATTAATGACGGATTAGCCGCATTCACAATCACATCAACGGCCAGTTTGGTAATATCACCCTGCACAACATGAATACGCGTTTTCATAACGCCTCCTTACACCTTCTTGTTTCTTAAGTGTACAGCAGGCTTTTTGGTTAAATCGCATTTTTCTGCTCAGCAACGTGAGTTGTTCAGAAACTTAGTTATATTCGATGTTCATTACAGCCAGCTTTTTCTGTTTATCAAGATACTGCACTTTTACTGAGGCTATTTGCGCGTTTTTGACATTGCCGCTCATTAACGCTTTGCTGGAGTAGGTTTTGCCCGGAATAGAACCATTCTGTGGGCAGTTCATTTCTACGGGTGATGACTGGGTGCTGACGTCACATGCCGGTTCCACAATTTGGCCATAAAAATGGATCACGCCCCCTTGCACGGTGCTTCCAGCAATGGCAATAAAAGGAAAAAACAAACTGCCGAGCATAAGAGAGTTTAAAAAAGGTCTGAACATTTATTCTATTTCCTCAATGATTAGTCATCCTTGAGGGTTGTGTTATCCATACTTTCAGGTTGGCTGATTCGCAGCAGACCATTCTCTCCAGATTCATCTTATGCTCGATATTTCAACAAATTAAGACTTTTCTGAAGAGGGCGGCCATTGTTGTGATAAATGAAGTGACTGTCCATCAGAAACAGTAACAACTATTTTCACCCGATCTTCCGGGGAAATATTTAAACTCAACTTCGTCAAAGCAATAGGTTGATTAGCAGGCAATGAGAGGGTCTTTTCTTGCTTCGTCTGACTTTGCCCTGAACTGCCTTCGCGCAGGGACAATATTTGTACTCTGCACAGACAAGATTGAGTAAGAGTGACTTCAGGAATAATGGTATACACATCCCCTTGCTGGGTCGTATTAAAGGTTATCTGGCTGGAAAGTGCCGCAAGGAGTAATAACGCATTCATATTCTTCTCCCGAAAAAAAACAGGGCTTGCGCCCTGTTTCT
>ERZ506805.474-NODE-474-length-11686-cov-9.60038_pt1 | contig 11686 bp, 9 predicted proteins | sample MGYA00513183_ERZ506805 | MGnify/ENA metagenome assembly ERZ506805
ACTGTACCGGGGTCGAGGATGGGTTGGACGTTACCATGGCGCAGAGGTCGGAGTTGGAGTACCTCATCTATTCCAAACCTTATGCACAGAAAGCCTGTGCCCGGGCAGCTGAAACGGCTGCCGGGTGCGGGCTTTCTGCCCCGTTCCGGGGGCTTTTTTGTGTCCGGGAGGCAGCGTTTTCTGAAAACGCAGCCAAACTGCAAAAAAAGTTACAATTTTCTCATCAAAAAAGGCGGTTTCCCATTGACAGCCTTGTTATAATAGGAGTGTAAGATTTTTGAGCCAGCACTCTGCGGCTCTGATTGCTGAACGGCCCTTGCGGGCTTTTGGAAAAAGAAAGAGGCATACAGCATTATGACGAATATCGATATTTTCTCCGGCTTCCTTGGTGCCGGCAAGACGACCCTGATCAAGAAGCTCATCAAGGAATCCTTTGCGGGCCAGAAGGTGGTCCTGATCGAAAACGAGTTTGGTGAGATCGGCATCGACGGCGGCTTCCTGAAGGAGTCCGGCATCCAGATCAACGAGCTGAACGCAGGCTGCATCTGCTGCTCTCTGGTGGGCGATTTCCGTGCCGCTCTGCAGCAGGTGGTGGAGCAGTACCACCCCGACCGCATCGTTATTGAGCCCTCCGGTGTGGGCAAGCTGAGCGATGTCACCCGCGCTGTGGAGGGTGTGGCTGAGCATCTGGATGTGAAGCTGAACAGCTTTGTCACCGTGGCCGATGTCAACAAGGTCAAGATGTATATGAAGAACTTCGGTGAGTTCTATGATGATCAGATCAGCCACGCAAGCTGCATCATCCTGAGCCGCACCCAGACCGCCAGCGAGGAGAAGATCGCCGCTGCGGTTGCCATGCTGCGCGAGAAGAACCCCACCGCTACCATCGTGACCACCGCATGGGATTCCCTGACCGGCGAGCAGATCCTGAAGGCCATGTCCTCCAAGGACGATTTCAAGGCGGAGCTGATCGCCATGGCTGCCAAGGCCAATGAGAAGCACGCCGAGGAGGACGAGGAAGAAGAGCACGAGCATCATCACCATCATTACGATGAGAACGGTGTGTGCAGCTGCGGCCATCACCACCATGATCACGATGACGACGATGATGAGGACGAGCACGAGCATCACCACGACCACGAAGAGGATGACCACGAGGAGCACTGCTGCCATCACGACCACGACCATGAGGATGACCATGACCATGATGAGCATGAGCATCATCACCACGATGAGGACGGCCACTGCTGCTGCGGCCATCACCACCACCATCACCACGATCACGATGCCGATGAGGTGTTCACCAGCTGGGGTGTCGAGACGGCCAAGAAGTTCAGCAAGGCAGACATCGAGCATGCACTGACCGAGCTGGACGGCGGCAAGTACGGCATGATCCTGCGCTCCAAGGGCATCGTGGACGGCGGTGCCGACGGCTGGCTGGAGTTCGATTATGTCCCCGGCGAGTGGGAAGTGCGTCAGCGCGGTGCCGACGTGGGCGGCAAGCTGGTCGTCATCGGCTCCAAGCTGGACGAAAAGGCCATTGCCGCACTGTTTGGCTGCTGAGCTGCAAGTTGTGTAAGGAGAAAAACCAATTATGGCAAACGAGATCCCGGTTTACCTGTTTGTGGGCTTCCTCGAAAGCGGCAAGACCAAGTTCATTCAGGAGACCTTTGAAGACCCCAATTTCGACTCCGGCGACAAGACCCTGCTGCTGGTCTGCGAAGAGGGCGAGGAAGAATATAACGAGAAGAAATTCGCCTTCCCTGGCGTGACCCTGAAGGTCCTCGAGGATAAGGCGGAGCTGAACCCCCAGAATCTGGCCAGGCTCGAAAAAGAATCCGGTGCAGGCCGTGTGGTCATTGAGTACAACGGCATGTGGCTGCTGCAGGATCTGGCCAACAACCTGCCCGAAAACTGGATCGTCTACCAGTGCATCGCCACGGCTGACGGCACCACGGCCCTGACCTACGCCCGCGACAACTCCATGCGCTCTCTGCTGCTGGACAAGATCGCCCGCAGTGAGCTGATCGTGTTCAACCGCGCCGAGGCCGTGAACAACGATGCCGCCCGTCAGGAGCTGCACAAGCTGGTGCGTCAGGCCTCCCGCAAGTGCGATATCGCCTATGAGTTCGCCGACGGCAGCGTGGCATACGATGACATCCCTGACCCGCTGCCCTTCGATCTGAACGCCCCGATCGTTGAGATCGGCGCGGATGATTTCGGCATCTGGTATATGGACTGCCAGGACGAGCCCCAGAAGTATACGGGCAAGACCGTCCGGTTCCTGGCGCAGGTCTGCCAGACCAACCGCGCGGGCAAAAACAGCTTTGTACCCGGCCGTTTTGCAATGACCTGCTGTGTGCAGGATATCCAGTTCGTGGGCTTTCCCTGCAGCTATGATGGCTACAAGGCACTGGAGCAGCGCGCCTGGGTCACTGTGACCGCCAAGGTCAATTACAAGTTCCACAACATCTACCGCGGCAAGGGCCCGGTGCTGACCGCCATTTCGGTGGAGCCCGCCGAAAAGCCGCAGAACGATGTCGTAACATTCTCTTAATCCTATCTTATACAGGGAGGACTTCACCATGAAAACTCTGTTCCGTGTTCTGGGTGCCGTTGCCGCTGTGGCTGTTACCGGTGCCGCCATCGTCGTGCTGGACAAAGTTCTGAACGACAAGGACCCGCTCCACGTCGAAAACGTGGAGTTCCCCGAGGAAGCTGAAAAGGACCCCGCCGAGGCCGAAAAGACTGCCGAAGCCTACGCCGAGGGCGAGGCCAGGGAGACCGCTCCCGGTGACGCATGGCCCCCTGCCTTTGAAAAGGCTCCTGCCGAGCCCGAGACTGCGCCCGCCGCCCCGGTGGTGGAAGCTGCCCGGGCAGAGGAGCCTGCCGAGGAAAAGCCTGCGGCAGAGGGAACGACCGTGAATCCTGTGGAGGCAGGCCCTGCCGTTGCCCCCAAGGATGAGAACGGCAAGTTCGATACCACCAAGATCGCGGAGGCCAGCGATTTCACCGGCATCGAAGAGGAATCCGGCTGCAAGAGCTGAGCAAAGCAATAAAAGGACGCTGTGCCGCAGGGCACAGCGTCCTTTTTCTGTCTGGGTCATTTCCGCAGGGCTTTGGCGGCTTCGGTGCCTGCCACGGCACCCTCGTACACGGCCTTGGCGACCTGCAGCAGCCCGCCGGTGCAGTCTCCGGCGGCGTACAGGCCGGGCAGGGAGGTCTGCATGTGGTCATCCACCACGATCCGGCTGCCGTTCACCTCGGCCCCCAGCTTGCGGGCCAGGGCAGTGCTGCCCGCCACGCCCAGCGCCACGAACACGCCGGAGACTTCCAGCGTCCCACCGTCTTTCAGCTGCACGCCGGTGACCCGCTCTTCGCCGAGGATGGCTTCCACGGCTTCCGTTCGCACGGCCACCTCCGGCGGGAACTGTGCTGTCAGAGGGGCCCCGTTCGTGAGCAGGGTGACGCTGTGAGCCACGGGCAGCAGGGCCTGTACCTCATGCAGGGCGTACTCTCCGCTGCCCAGCACGGCCACATCCCTGCCGCGGTAGAAAAAGGCATCGCAGGTGGCACAGTAGCTCACGCCGTGGCCCTCCAGCCCGGCAAGGCCCGGAATGCGGGGCGCTGCCCGGGAAGCCCCCGTGGCCAGAATGACGGCATCGGCAGGGAAATCTCCGGCCAGCGTCTCCACGGTCAGCTTGTCGGTGTAGGTCAGGCCCACGGCCTCGGTGGTGACGAACTCCACCCCCACGGCCTTGGCACCCTCGATGCCCCGGCGTTCCAGCTCGGCACCGGTGATGGGTTCGGCAAAGCCGTAGTAGTTCTGGATGAGCTCGGCCCGATCCAGTGCGCCGGGGCCCTTGGTCAGAACGGTGGTCTGCACCCCGGCGCGCGCGGCATACAATGCCGCCGAGACACCTGCGGGGCCGGAACCGATGATCACAATGTTAGACATGGCAATTTCTCCTTATGGTAGGTTGTACAGAGGATAGCTTGATCTTATGATAACTATTATACCTCAACTCCCCGCACTTTTCATCTCCGACGAACTGTGCTATACTGAAAACATCGCAAAAATCGACACCATGGAGGGGAAAAACCTATGTCCAAGCAGCGCCTGCTTTTTATCACCACCGGCGGCACCATTGCCAGCGTGCGCACCGCACAGGGGCTCAAGCCTGTTCTGACCAGCGAGGAGCTGCTGGCCCATCTGCCGGAATTGCAGCAGCTCTGCTGCCCGGAAACGCTCAATCTGTGCAGCATCGACAGCACCGACCTTGGCCCGGAGCACTGGCTGATGATGGCCAAGGCCGTGCAGGAAAATTATGCGCTTTACGATGGCTTCATCATCTGCCACGGCACCGATACGCTGGCCTACTCGGCGGCGGCGCTGTCCTACCTTATCCAGAACGCGGACAAGCCCATCATCCTCACGGGTGCCCAGCAGCCCATTTCCAACGAGATCACCGATGCCAAGAAGAACCTGCGGGACAGCGTGATCTGTGCCCTTGACCCGGGCAGCCGGGGTGTGATGGTGGTGTTTGGCGGGCACGTCATTGCGGGCACCCGCGCCAAGAAGAACAAGACCATCAGCTACGATGCCTTTGCGTCGGTCAACTTCCCGGCGCTGGCGCTGGTGCAGGGCGACCGGCTGGTACGGTATGTGGCTTCGCCCTGGCCTACCGGCCCGGTGGAGTTTGGCCGGGCGCTGAACCCAAAAGTGTTCCTGCTCAAGCTGACCCCCGGCCTTGGGCCGGAGCTTATCCCGGCCATCTTTCAACAATATGACTGCGTCATTGTGGAAAGCTTTGGCGTGGGCGGCATTCCCCAGCGGCTCATGGATGCCTTTGCCGAGGAGCTGGGCGATTACGACAAGACCCACAAGATCCTGATCCTGACCACGCAGGTCACTTATGAGGGCAGCGATGTGGGCATTTACGAGGTGGGCAAGCGGGTCAAGAATCGCTTCCGCTTCCTGGAGGCCCACGATATGACCATTGAGGCCGTTGTCACCAAGGTCATGTGGCTGCTGGCCCAGGACTGCGAGAATTTTGACCAGCTCCAGCAGCGGTTCTACCGGCAGATCAATTTTGATACATTCTATCATTGAAACAAACGGGAGATGCCCCACCGGCACCTCCCGTTTCTGTTATGCGAACACCAGCTGCACTAATCCCCTGGATTGGTAGTATAACAGATTTCCGGGATTTTGCAGGAAAAATCCCGGGGCTGGATGTTTCCGGTCAATTTGAAAACTTTTTGTCCGTCACTCGTGGACTTTTGGCGAATCAGGACAAAGTTTTGCCAAAAGACTTGCACTTTGATGCTTTACTGTGGTAAAATCGAAGCGTACTTTCATTTGGAAAGACAAGGGGGAAAAAGTATATGACCAACATCTGCATCATCGCCACCATCATCATCTATCTGGTGGCAATGCTGTTGGTTGGGTTTGCATACAGCAAGTCCAACAACGACAGCACCGATTTCTACCTCGGCGGCCGCAAAATGGGCCCGCTGGTCACGGCCATGAGCGCCGAAGCCAGCGATATGTCCAGCTGGCTGCTGATGGGAATGCCGGGCCTTGCCTACCTCACCGGCATCGCCTCGCCCGGCTGGACCGCCATCGGTCTGGCGCTGGGCACCTGGCTGAACTGGCTCATCGTGGCCCGGCGGCTGCGGCGGTATTCGGCCAATCTGGAAGCCATCACCGTGCCGCAGTTCCTGTCCCTGCGCTTCCACGACCAGCGCAATCTGCTCAACGCACTGGGCGCGGTGATCATCATCGTGTTCTTTGTGCCCTACACGGCTTCGGGCTTTGCCGCCTGCGGTAAGCTGTTCCACAGCCTGTTCGGCGTGGATTACATGGCGGCCATGGTGGTCTCGGCCTGCGTCATCGTGGGCTATACCATCACGGGCGGCTTCCGCGCCGTTACCACTACCGACCTCATCCAGTCCATCGTGATGAGCCTGGCCCTTGTGGCTGTGCTGGTGTACGGCATTGGCGCGGCAGGCGGCTGGGATGCCGTTGTGGCCAACGCCCAGAGCCTGCCCGGCTACCTGACCATGCTGGCCAGCCACAACGCCGCTGAGGGCACGGCCACCTCGTACAGCCTGCTGGACATCGTCTCCACCATGGCGTGGGGCCTGGGCTACTTCGGAATGCCCCACATCCTGCTCCGCTTCATGGCCATTGAGGATGAAAAGAAGCTGGTACTCAGCCGCCGCATTGCCAGCGTGTGGGTCATCATTGCCATGACCGCCTCCATCATCATCGGCATGGTGGGCCTTGGCATGACCAAGGCAGGCGCGCTGGAGTACCTGAGCGGCTCCTCCAGCGAGACGGTCATCGTCCGCATTGCAAACCTCATTGCACAGCACGGCATTCTGGCAGCCGTTCTGGCGGGCCTGATCCTGGCGGGCATCCTTGCCGCCACCATGTCCACCGCCGACAGCCAGATGCTTGCCGCCGCGTCCAGCGTCTCCCAGAACATCCTGCAGGAGTTCGGCCACATGAAGCTGACCGAACGCCAGAGCCTGTTTGCCGCCCGCCTGACCATCATCTGCGTCAGCGTGGTGGGCGTGGTGCTGGCCCGTGACCCGGATTCCAGTGTCTTTGGCATCGTCAGCTTTGCATGGGCCGGTTTCGGCGGCGCATTCGGTGCGGTCATGCTCTGTGCGCTCTTCTGGAAGCGCTGCAACTGGCAGGGCGCGCTGGCCGGAATGCTCGCCGGCGGCCTGATGGTCTTTGTCTGGAAGTACCTCGTCAGCCCTCTGGGCGGTGTGTTCGGCATCTATGAGCTGCTGCCTGCCTTCCTGACCTCCCTGCTTGTCTGCGTGGTGGTCAGCCTTGTTACTCCGGCTCCTTCGGTGGAGATCGAAGCCGAGTTTGAGGCGGCGAAATAAGAAACAATCGCAAGGGCCACTGCACGGGAATCTGTGCAATGGCCCTTGCTTTATATGCGGCGCACAACGCCGTTCTCAACAAAGAAAAGATTCGGCTAAGAAAAAATATTTTGTATACAAAAAAGAAAAAGATTGTTTGTACAGAATTACGAAAATGCTGCATAGATTAAAGAATACAACAAGAAATACTTTCAAATCGTAAAATATTCGGGTGATATCATAAAAAAATACTAACATTTTGGAAAGAGATGCCGTATCATGGATTTATAAATGCGCATACGGCTTGCGGGCCGTGTGCCAAAATTGTCCGGAAAGTTCAGGAAGGAGTATTTTCATGGGAAAATCAACAGTGGATGCGTCTGCAGGGTTTGGATTGCGTGATAAACTTGCATACGCAGCGGGTGACTTTGGCTGCAATATGAGTTTTGCACTCAAAGGCTACCTGACGATTTATTGGACGCAGTTTATGGGGATCGACAACTACCTGATGGCATCCCTTCTGCTGATCGTGCAGATCTGGGACGCAATCAACGATCCTATTATCGGAGCAATGGTAGATGCGGATACGCATAAATACCGCCGGAATAAGTTCCTTGCCTATATCTGGTTCGGTGCAATCGGACTGACCGTGGCCGGTGCACTTTGCTATCTGCCGTTCCCGCAGGCTCCCAGTATGGTCAAGAATATTCTGTTTGTGGCAGGCTATATGATCTGGGATGCTTTCTACACCGTTGCAAATGTGCCGTATGGCTCGATGCTGTCTCTGATCTCGGATGACCCGATCCAGCGTGCACAGCTGTCTACCTTCCGCTCCATTGGTTCTATGGGCGGTGGGCTTCTGACCGGTATGCTGATTCCGGTGATCATTTATGATAACCAGAACAACCTGCGCGGTGAGCAGATGTTTGTCATCGCTCTGATCATGGGTGTGATCGGTCTGGTCTGCTTCCGCTTTATGGTCACGAACACAAAGGTGCGTGTGGACACCACGATCACTCTGAAAGAGGATGCGCCGAAGTTCAACGTCATGAAGGCGTTCAACAACTTTATCCATAATCGCCCGGCTGTGGGCGCAACGCTGGCACCTATCGCAACGTTTATTGGTATGTATGGTGCCTCTACTGCAGGCCAGATCCTGTTCCAGGCTTATTTCAAGAATGCAAAGATCTCCGGCCTTGTGGGTATGATCTCCTACTTTGGCGTTTTCATTTTCAGTCCTTTTGTGGGCCGTATCGTCAAGCGCTTTGGCAAGAAGGAAGCCGTGACCTTTGGTTCAGTAGTCTGCGCGCTGGCCTACGTCCTGATGTTGGTTCTGCCCATCACACCGGACGGCCGGGGCCTCAGCCTTTATGTCCTGTGTCAGATCATTGCGATGCTGGGCGGCGGTATCGGAAACTGCCTGAGCTGGTCTCTGATGGCAGATGCGATCGATTATAACGAGTGGAAATTTGGCGTGCGAGAAGAAGGCACTACCTATGCACTGCACTCCTTCTTCCGTAAGCTTGCACAGGGCATCGGACCTTCTCTGGGCCTTGTTCTGGCAACCAAACTGGGTTATGATGCATCTCTGAAGGCTGCACAGACGATCGAAGTGGCAACCCGGATGCGCTATCTGGTGCCGATCATGTATCTGGGAAGCTATATCATGATGATCATTGCGTACGGCGTGGTGTTCAATCTGGATAAAAAGACGCTGGCGCAGATGGAAAGCGATCTGAAAGAACGCCGTGCAAAGAACGAAAAGTAAAGGATCTTAAAATCAGAGGAATATAAGAACGGAAACCTTCTGATAAGATGATAGAAAGCCCTCCTTTCGCCTGAGTGCGACAGGAGGGCTTTCTTTTTTTCAGTTGATCAGAATCGCCATCATCTCAGCGCAGGGGACCACGAAGCCAAACCCGAAGAAGAACAGCAGGTCGAGCACAAACTTCCAGAGCCGGACAGTAGGGGAGCAGAAGTTCATGGAGCGGGTGACGGAGGCACCTATCTCACCCCAGTGTCGGTAGTAGCCGGTCTGCTCAAAGTTGTTCCAGAGCTCCAGCGAGAGAAATTCTATCCCGACGAACAATGGGAAAAACACCCAGGAGGGAAGCCAGCCGTCTGCCTGCAGGTTCCCATTGCTCAGGGTACGCCAGTGGACGGCCATCCGGCCCGGGCAGGCGAGGATGCCCCAGATGGCCAGTGCGGCACTGAGCCAAAACAAAACTGCCCGTACCGAGCGCCAGTCAATGGATTGTTGACGGCGCAGCAGGGTAAAGAAATCTTCCAGCGGGACTTCCGGTGCAATATCTGCCTCCTGCGGGTCACGGCAGTGCATCAGGTCGGCAAGGGTCAGCCCCAGCGCGTCGGCCAGTGGTTCCAGCGTGTTGATGTCCGGCAGGCCGACCCCGCGTTCCCATCGGCTGACAGCCTTATCTGTTACATGCAGCTGCTGGGCCAGCTCTGCCTGTGTTAATCCCTGTGACTTGCGCATCCGGGCAAGAAATGCCCCGAACGTTTTCGCATCCATTATGCTCACATCCTTTGGAAAAAGGATAGCATACCACGCACCAAAAGGCAATCGACGCTTTGTTTACCTGCTCCAAAACACAAATCCCCCACCGCCTGTTCGGTCAATGGACAGGCAGCGGGGGATATTTTATATGGAGTTCAGAAGAAAAATGCTGGGATCAGAGCTTACAGCTGGGGGCCGGCAGAAACCAGAGCCTTGCCGTGCTCGTTACCCTCGTACTTCTTGAAGTTCTTGATGAAGCGGCCAGCCAGATCCTTGGCCTTCTCCTCCCACTGGGAAGCGTCGGCGTAGGTATCGCGGGGATCCAGGATGCCGGTGTCAACACCGTTCAGGACGGTGGGAACCTCGAAGTCGAAGTAGGGAATCTTCTTGGTGGGCACGTTGTTGATATCGCCGTTCAGGATAGCATCGATGATACCACGGGTGTCCTTGATGGAGATGCGCTTGCCGGTGCCGTTCCAGCCGGTGTTGACCAGGTAAGCCTTAGCGCCGCTCATCTGCATCTTCTTGACCAGCTCCTCAGCGTACTTGGTGGGGTGCAGCTCCAGGAAAGCCTGGCCGAAGCAAGCGGAGAAGGTGGGGGTGGGCTCGGTGATGCCGCGCTCGGTGCCAGCCAGCTTGGCGGTGAAGCCGGACAGGAAGTAGTACTGGGTCTGCTCGGGGCTCAGGATAGAGACGGGAGGCAGAACGCCGAATGCGTCAGCAGACAGGAAGATGACATTCTTTGCAGCAGGTGCAGAAGAGATGGGGCGGACGATGTTCTGGATGTGGTTGATGGGGTAGGACACACGGGTGTTCTCGGTGACAGACTTGTCAGCGAAGTCGATGTGGCCCTCAGCATCCAGAGTGACGTTCTCCAGCAGAGCGTTGCGCTTGATGGCGTTGTAGATATCAGGCTCGGAGTCCTTATCCAGGTTGATGACCTTTGCGTAGCAGCCGCCCTCGAAGTTGAACACGCCGTTGTCGTCCCAGCCGTGCTCGTCATCGCCGATCAGCAGACGCTTGGGATCGGTGGACAGGGTGGTCTTGCCGGTGCCGGACAGACCGAAGAAGATGGCGGTGTTCTTGCCCTCCATATCGGTGTTGGCGGAGCAGTGCATGGAAGCAATGCCCTTCAGCGGCAGGAAGTAGTTCATCATGGAGAACATGCCCTTCTTCATCTCGCCGCCGTACCAGGTGTTGACGATGACCTGCTCCTTGCTGGTGATGTTGAACATAACAGCAGTCTCAGAGTTCAGGCCCAGCTCCTTGTAGTTCTCGACCTTGGCCTTGGAAGCGTTGTAAACAACGAAATCAGGCTCAAAGTTCTCCAGCTCCTCGGCGGTGGGCTTGATGAACATGTTGGTGACGAAGTGTGCCTGCCAGGCCACTTCCATGATGAAACGGACAGCCATGCGGGTGTCCTTGTTTGCGCCGCAGAAAGCATCCACAACGTACAGGCGCTTGTTGGACAGCTCCTTCTTTGCAATCTCCTTCACGGCAGCCCAGGCTTCCTCAGAAGCGGGGTGGTTGTCGTTCTTGTACTCGTCGCTGGTCCACCAAACGGTGTTCTTGGAGTTCTCGTCCATCACGATGAACTTGTCCTTGGGGGAACGGCCGGTGTAGATGCCGGTCATAACGTTCACAGCGCCCAGCTCGCTGACCTTGCCCACTTCGTAGCCTTCCAGGCCGGGCTTGGTCTCTTCCTCGAACAGCTGCTCGTAAGAGGGGTTATACACGACCTCGGTCGTGCCGGTAATGCCGTACTTGCTCAGATCTACCTTTGCCATAATACTTATACCTCTTCTTTCGTTCAGATCAATTCTGATCGCGCGACGCACATGCCCTTAGCCAATGGGCAGTGCGGGCGATGAAGAAATACAGATGCGTATTCTCCTGTTTATCATTATACATAAAAACATTCCAAAATCAACCAGAGGGAACAAAAGGTTCTTATAAATGTAACAAATTTTATTCAGAATCTTAGCTGTTTGAAGTGATTTCATAAGAAGAAAGGGGAACCGCGGCGAACAAAATAAAGAAAAGAGACCCAAAACACAACTTTGATAATATTTTGTCGATTCTGGATGCAAGCGGGTATCCCAGAGCGGAAAAACCGGGGCGGGAGGCCCGCAGCACAAATTTCTGAAAAACTTGAAATTTCCTGTTGACAAAGTACGACTGCTATGCTAAAATAATCGAGTCGGGAGCGAAACCCCGATGCGAAAATGGACGTATGGCCCGTTGGTCAAGCGGTTAAGACAGAGGCCTCTCACGCCTTTAACATCG
>ERZ506805.477-NODE-477-length-11652-cov-8.6155_pt1 | contig 11652 bp, 7 predicted proteins | sample MGYA00513183_ERZ506805 | MGnify/ENA metagenome assembly ERZ506805
TTTCAATGAAAAAGGATTTAAAGAAAGTCCTGGTATTGGGTTCGGGTGCCCTCAAAATCGGCCAGGCAGGAGAGTTTGATTACTCAGGTTCACAAGCGCTGAAAGCATTGCGCGAAGAAGGCATTCACTCGGTGTTGGTAAATCCTAACATCGCAACTATTCAAACTTCGGAAGGTATTGCCGACAAAGTGTACTTCCTTCCTGTTACTCCCTTCTTTGTTGAAGAAATTATTAAGAAAGAACAACCGGACGGTATCTTATTGGCTTTCGGTGGTCAGACTGCACTGAACTGCGGTACTGAGCTTTATCTGAACGGTACATTAAAGAAATATGGTGTAGAAGTACTGGGTACTTCCGTAGAAGCCATCATGTACACTGAAGACCGTGATTTATTCGTAAAAAAGCTGGATGAAATTCCGATGAAAACCCCGAAGAGCCACGCTGTGGAAAGCATGGAAGAGGCTCTGAAGGCTGCCCGCGAAATCGGTTATCCTGTTATGGTACGCTCTGCTTACGCATTGGGCGGTTTGGGTAGCGGTATCTGTCCGGACGAAGAAGCTTTCATCAAATTAGCAGAAAGCTCATTCGCATTCTCTAAACAGATCCTGGTTGAAGAGTCATTGAAAGGTTGGAAAGAAATTGAATTCGAAGTAATCCGCGATGCTAATGATCATTGTTTCACAGTAGCAAGCATGGAAAACTTCGACCCGCTGGGTATCCACACCGGTGAGTCTATCGTGGTAGCTCCTACTTGCTCTCTGACAGAAGAACAAGTCACCATGCTGCAAGAACTGTCTACAAAATGTATCCGCCACTTGGGTATTGTGGGTGAATGTAACATCCAATATGCTTTCAATGCAGATACCAACGACTACCGTGTCATCGAAGTAAACGCGCGTCTGAGCCGTTCTTCCGCACTGGCTTCCAAGGCCACCGGTTTCCCCTTGGCATTCGTTGCCGCTAAAATCGCTTTGGGCTACACATTAGACCAGATTGGCGAGATGGGTACTCCTAACTCAGCATACGAAGCTCCCCAATTGGATTACCTGATTTGTAAAATTCCCCGTTGGGATTTAACAAAATTTGCCGGTGTATCACGTCAGATCGGTTCCAGCATGAAGTCGGTAGGTGAAATCATGTCTATCGGACGTTCTTTCGAGGAAATCATTCAGAAAGGTCTTCGTATGATCGGTCAGGGCATGCACGGTTTCGTGGGTAACGACCATACTAAATTCGAGAATCTGGATGAGGAACTGGCTAACCCGACAGACCTCCGCATCTTCTCCATCGCTTCTGCATTGGAAGAAGGATACAGCATTGAACGTATCCATGAACTGACCAAGATTGACCCGTGGTTCTTGGGCAAACTGAAAAATATCGTTGACTACAAAATCAAACTTTCCACTTATAATAAGATTGAGGATCTGCCCGAAGATGTACTTCGCCAAGCTAAAGTGTTAGGGTTCTCCGACTTCCAGATTGCACGTTTCGTACTGAAATCCAATGGCAACATGGAAAAAGAGAATCTGGCCGTACGAGCTCATCGTAAAGCATTAGGTATTCTTCCGGCTGTGAAACGTATCAATACCGTCGCATCCGAACATCCCGAACTGACCAATTACCTGTATATGACATACGCTACCACAGGTTATGATGTCAATTATTATAAGAACGAAAAATCAGTGGTTGTATTAGGCTCGGGTGCTTACCGCATCGGTTCATCTGTAGAATTTGACTGGTGTTCTGTAAACGCTGTACAGACAGCACGTAAATTGGGTTACAAATCAATTATGATTAACTATAACCCTGAAACGGTTTCTACCGACTATGACATGTGTGACCGTCTGTACTTTGACGAACTTTCATTCGAACGTGTACTTGACGTGATTGACCTGGAACAACCGGGTGGTGTCATTGTATCGGTAGGCGGACAGATTCCTAACAACCTGGCTATGAAATTACATCGTCAGTCAGTACCTGTATTGGGAACTTCACCTCTTTCTATCGACCGTGCTGAAAACCGTCATAAATTCTCGGCTATGCTCGACCAACTGGGCATTGACCAACCGGCTTGGAAGGAATTGACCAGCCTGGAAGAGATGGAAGAGTTCGTCAACAAAGTAGGTTATCCGGTGTTGGTTCGTCCTTCATACGTACTCTCGGGCGCTGCCATGAATGTATGCTATAACGAAGACGAATTAAAAGAATTCTTGCAGATGGCCAAGGAAGTTTCTAAAGAATATCCGGTAGTCGTATCACAGTTCATGCAAGACACCAAAGAAATAGAATTTGACGCTGTAGCCCAAAACGGTGAGGTAGTGGAATATGCCATATCAGAACATATTGAATACGCAGGTGTACACTCGGGTGATGCAACCTTGGTATTCCCGGCTCAGAAGATTTATTTCGAAACAGCCCGCCGCATTAAGAAAATCGGTCGCCGCATAGCCAAAGAATTGAATATTTCCGGTCCGTTCAATATGCAGTTCCTGGCTAAGAACAATGAAGTAAAAGTGATTGAATGTAACCTGCGTGCCTCACGTTCATTCCCATTCGTTTCCAAGGTATTGAAACGTAACTTTATTGAAACAGCCACCCGCATCATGCTGGATGCTCCATACAGCAAACCGGACAAGTCGGCATTCGACATTGACTGGATTGGTGTAAAAGCTTCTCAGTTCTCATTCTCACGCTTGCACAAGGCAGACCCGGTATTGGGTGTAGATATGTCTTCAACCGGTGAAGTAGGTTGTATCGGTGATGACTTCCATGAAGCCTTGCTGAATTCACTGATTGCTGTAGGATTTAAAATTCCTACAAAATCAGTTATGTTCTCGTCGGGTGCTACCAAGTCTAAAGTAGATTTGCTGGAAGCCAGCCGTATGTTGGCAAATAAGGGATACGAGATTTATGCAACTGCCGGAACTGCTACTTTCCTGAATGCACACGGAGTAAACACTATTCCTGTTTACTGGCCTGATGAACGTCCCGATGCAGAAAATAATGTAATGAAGATGATTGCCGAACACAAGTTCGACCTGATTGTCAATATTCCGAAGAACCATTCTAAACGTGAGTTGACTAACGGTTATAAGATTCGTCGCGGAGCAATCGACCACAATATTCCTTTGATTACCAACGCCCGCCTGGCAAGTGCTTTCATTGAAGCATTCTGCGAAATGAGCGAAAAGGATATTCAAATCAAGAGCTGGCAGGATTACAAATAATCCTTTCCGATAAATATAAATGAGGGTGTATCTTCAGTCTGAAGTGCACCCTCTTTTTTTTGATAAGCCACTGCTATGGGGCTAATATGGGAGTACGTTAAAAATGAAATTTGTTAACCAACAAAATCCGATTTCCATCATTCAGCGCATTTCTTATAGTGTCAGGTAGTGATTCATAATCTCTGCACATATTTTCCAGTTCTTGGCTGATAAGACTTACAATAGTTCCTTTACCATCTGAGGACATAGGTTCTATAATATCATATACAGAAGATGATTTTGTAAACTTTCTACATCCACATTTATTATTGAAAGGATTGAATATAATAGTATATTGACTATTCCCATCTTCAATAAGTCCTATCCAAGTACTATCAGAAACGACGATAGGACTGTTTACCAACCTTAAGTAATCGGCAGAAGGCTTACTTCGACGAAAGGCTAAATAATCTGTTTTTGCTTTTTGAGAGATAGCTTTATCTAAAAAATCAAAAACAATGAAGGTGTGTACCTTCCCATCTTCATCCAATATTGCCAAAGAATCTGAAGGCGAACGATAATAACATAATCCTGAATTGTTATTCCTGAAAATTTCGTTTGTCGTACATCCTCCTATATAACCTTCTTGATAAGGCATTGAGCGCGCAATAGGATTCATTAACGAATCCGTATAAATCAGAGCCGGCATTTGTGTTCCGTCAGGTGTCGTGTTAAATATAAAATTGCCATTCTTCAGACGTTTGAAGGCATCTGCAAAAAAAGGAATTTTCTGTTCACTTAAGAAAGTCCCGGATTCAGTGTAATGAATGATTTTTTTGGAATTTGTATCTAATACGTACACTCCGGTTTCGTCTACATGCATATCCCAAGGAAAAACATATTCTCCCGGGCCCTGTCCTACACGACCATATTTAATATCAGATGTACCATCCTTTTTAAAGGATACAACAGTTCGTAATGCGCTTTGGTCTAGAATATAATATTTGTTATTGTATTCTATTATTTTGTCAGCACAAGAGAACATGATGTTGTTTCCTTCGTTCAGAACAACGAATGAAGTATTTGCGATATGACTCAAGCTTCATCATAGCTCATGCCCTACGCTTCGGCCAACCCATGCAGGTCATCCTCAAAACAGCGGTCAACTCCCCGCCTGTGATGCCACAGATGTCAATGTAATCGCGCCGCATGAAAATATCCTTCAAGTTGTTCAAGTCACTGAATACACTCACCTTGCCGAAACGATGGGGCGACTGAGAAAGTAATAGCGACCGGCAGTCACCCGACGGTGAACGATTGCGGTCTTGTCCACATATACATAACCGTCTTGGCGAAGGCTCTCGAAATTCTGTATGCCGATGGAATAAATACTCTGCTCTATACTGATTACCTTTAGGATTCTGCAAAAGTAAAGACAGCTATTTCTTCTTGAGATAAATCCGAATCAACCTAATTATTTTCCCTTTTTCACTTATAGTTATAAGAAAAAATCCATAACTTTGCCACGAGTTAACCAAAACAAACATAACGTTGACATTTTGATTCAACAAAACAACAAACATCAAAAGCTATGAATAACTTTTTCTTAGAAACGCATCAAGTGGTCAAACGCTTTGCCAACCACACTGCGCTGAATGGTGTCAGCATTCAGGTCCCCGAAGGACAAATCTTTGGATTGCTGGGGCCGAACGGTGCCGGCAAAACCACACTCATCCGCATCATCAACCGCATCACGGCCCCCGATTCGGGAGAAGTACGCTTCAACGGACACCTGTCGCAAGCCGAAGATATTTATCATATCGGTTATCTACCCGAAGAACGCGGATTATACAAGAAGATGAAAGTGGGCGAACAGGCTATCTACCTGGCTCAATTGAAAGGTCTCAGCAAAGCAGAAGCCACTTCACGACTGAAGCTATGGTTTGAAAAGTTTGAAATCACTCCGTGGTGGAACAAGAAATTGGAAGAGCTGTCCAAAGGGATGCAGCAAAAAGTACAATTTATCATCACTATACTGCATAAACCTCAATTACTGATATTCGACGAACCTTTCTCCGGCTTCGACCCTGTGAACGCCGAACTGCTGAAGCGTGAAATACTGGAGCTGAAGAAAGAAGGACATACCATCATCTTCTCCACGCACAACATGGCTTCGGTGGAAGAGATATGTGACAATATTGCACTCATCAACCATTCTGAAGTGGTGTTGCAAGGGAATGTGAAAGAGGTGCGTTCTCGTTTCAAAGCCAATACCTATATCTTAAGCACTCCGAAAGGACAACCCTTGAAAGAATCCCCTCTGTTTGAGATTGTAGACAGTCAGCCCACCGAAGAGGAAATCCGATATACCCTACAAAAGCAACAGGATATGTCCAACTCGGCATTACTGACCCAAATAGCCCAACAAACCGAAATAATCTCCTTTACCGAATGCCTGCCCTCCATGAATGAAATATTCATCCGTACGGTAGAAGGTTTGGATAAACACTAAATGCCCAAAGCCATGAACAAGATATTAATCATTATACAGCGTGAATTTCTGAACCGAGTAAGTAAGAAATCATTTATTCTTCTTACCATCCTGATGCCGTTCATCTTTGCAGCTCTCATTTTTGTTCCTGCACTGCTGTCGACGGTGAAAAGCGATGAAGTTAAACAAGTAGTAATCATTGACCACACACAAAAGTACATCGGACAATTCAAGGATGATGAATCTTATCATTTCATCGCCGGACAAGAAATGTTGCCCGAATACCGAAGTGATACTACCCGCATAGACGCCGTAGTGGAAATTACCGAAGACCTGATTCAAAATCCCACAGCAGCCGCCATCTATTCGCGCAAAGAAGTGACTAAGGGTTTGTTGTCATTGGTAAACAATACGCTGAATGAACAAATCAGACACGATAAACTGACAAGTTACAATATCCCCGAATTACAAAATATCATGCAGGATTTTGATAAGAGATACAGTGCACGTACCATCAAATGGAGTGAAGACGGCAGTGCAAACGAATCAAATGCCGGCATTGCGGTAGCCGTTGGTATGATACTTACCTTCCTTATCTATATGTTCGTTATGTCTTATGGAGGTATGGTGATGCAGAGTGTCATGGAAGAAAAGACAAGCCGCATTGTCGAGTTAATGGTATCATCGGTCAAGCCGCTTCAACTGATGCTTGGCAAGATTATCGGTATCGGTCTGGTAGGCATTACCCAACTGCTGATATGGGGTATTCTGCTTGTTGTACTTTTGGGTATCGCCGACAATACTTTCGGTGGAGATACAGCCATTCTAAAAGGTGCCGAAGGCATGATTAGTGCCTTACAAAACCTGAATCTGCTGAAACTCGGAACCCTCTTTACCCTGAATTTCATCGGCGGATTCCTGATTTATGCCTCCATCTTTGCTGCTATCGGAGCCTCTATCAATGCCATGGAAGATTCACAACAGTTTATGACTCCCATTATGATACTGATGGTGTTCTCCCTTTACGCCGGTATCTATAGTGGCGACAACCCGGACGGTCCGCTGGCTTTCTGGTGTTCTCTCATCCCATTTACCTCGCCTATCGTCATGATGGTACGTGTTCCGCTGGATGCACCGACCTGGCAAATTATTCTTTCGCTTTGCCTGCTCTATGCCTCAGCACTTGCACTCATCTGGATTTCAGGAAAAATATATCGTGTAGGTATCCTGATGTATGGCAAAAAGCCGACACTAAAAGAGATGATTAAATGGATTTCTTATAAATAGATATAATTCACTCTAGCCCTATCGGGCACTCTCACAAGAAACGGGGGTGTGTCAAAACTAAACCGGTCTATCAAACCTCAACTGTAGGGGCAAGGTTTACCTGCCCGAACCAACGGTCACAACCTTGGAAGTAATACACCAAGCAAACTGTTTTCGGGCGAACGAACCTCGCTCCTACTAGCCAAATGACAGCATCATCAACGTTTAGACACAACCCCACTTTTTTATTACTTCCACTCACCCAATTGAATACCCAGCTTTTCCCAATGCCCGATAAATGAATTCAACGAGTTACGGAAACGATCAAAATCCTTATTGGATGGATTTGTCCAACCCACTTCGGCATATGCAGCAAGACGCGGATAAATCTTTTTATTCATACTTTCAACTGTAGGAATAAATTCACCCCACATTTGGCAACCGATACCCAACACTTTACTTTGCTGAGCCTCTGTCAGTCCCTCAGGAATCGGATTGAATTCATACGATTTTTGCAAAGGAATAGATTCATAATCATAGTCCAGATAAGTATATATATGATAAGAGTTAACGATATCATATCCTTTCTCAATAGTTTCTTTAATCAATTCAGGCTCCCCTTTCCAGAAATGAACAATTGTGCCAGGAGCCAATTGCTGTTGTGAAGCACCACTTCCGTCTCTTTGATAATCATTTACCTGAACTCCCGTAATTTCATTCCATCCCATCATGTGACGGTTTTTAGAAGCCAAGAAATTAGAAATGTTATTTGTAAAAAAGACCTGCAAGCCACCCGGTGAAGTTATCTTGTTCTGCTTCATATAATTGCGTACCATCGGTGATTCCTTCCAAGCATTATATCGTAATTCATCTCCACCGATATGAATAACCGGAGAAGGGAATAATGCAATTACTTCCTCCAATACATCTTCCTGAAATTGGATAACACGAGGATCAGCCACATTATAAGCATTGTAATGTACCCCAAAGTTACAAGGCACCTTAATCTGCTTTCCGGTAGTTCCCAACCATGGATAAGAAGCAATAGCAGCACTGGCATGTCCCGGCATCTCTATTTCAGGAACAATCATAATATGGCGTTTGGCAGCATAATCCACTACCTCTTTGATATCATCCTGAGTATAAAAACCACCATGAGGCTTGCCATCAAACACATTGCTGTGGAAATGGTTAATCTCTGAAGAGTCACGGAAAGCACCGACCTCTGTCAATTTCGGATATTTCTTGATTTCAATACGCCATCCCTGATCATCTGTCAAATGCCAATGAAATACGTTCATCTTCAGTTCTGCCATTCTATCCAACAGATTGAGGACAACTTCTTTACCTTTGAAATACCGACCTTCATCCAACATGAAAGCACGCCAGGAAAAAGCCGGATAATCCGTCACCAAAGCTTTTTGAACTGTCAGGCGTCCTTCTCTTTCTTTAATAATCTGGCGCAAAGTCTGCACACCGTTAAACACTCCTTCGGGAGTAGAAGCCTTAATTGTAATCTGGCTTCCGGCAGCTTCCAATACATATCCACCTTTTTTATCAGGTAAAACGGTCGAATCCAATAAAAGAATAACATCTCCTTTGTCTTTCCCTTCCTCCAAAGTGACTTCCACTGCAAAATCATTTTTCAAATAGGAAGCCAGCAACAAAGCCTCATTAGACAATTCATTAGAATAAACAACCATCGGCTTATCCTTCAACTTCACAAAGCCCTGAACATAATTAATCTCTTGCGGCTGAGGAAGCACGGCATACGCTTCTATCGGCGGCTGTTCACAGGAGCTACACACAACAATGCACAACAAAACGACAATAAGTGATTTGAGTTTCATAAGTATTAGAATTAAAATTAGTTTCAATAATAGCTTTTGACTACTTCAACGCTTCTTCAATGGTATTCATCAAATGATTAAACTCCTCTTTTTCATATCCAATAGAAGTATAGATTGCTTCTCCTTCCTTATTAAACAAATACGTACGAGGGATAGATTTTTCTGCAAAAAGTGAAAAAACTTCCCGTTTAGGGTCAGGATACAACGGGAAAGTAAACTTCTTACGCTCATTATAAGCCTTCAGTTGTTCATCCGTATGTTCGCGACCAATCACCAACAATACAAAGTCTTTATTATCTTTATATTTAGGCCAAAGCATCTTTTGTACTTCTGCAAGTTCCAACTGGCATGGGCCGCACCAAGTGGCAAATAAACTGACCAATACCACCTTACCCTTTAAATCGGCAGATGAAACATCTCCATAGACTGATGATTTCAACTGAAAATCCGGTAACTTATCTCCCTTCTTCAATTCCTGTGCATGCATTGCAAAACTGGTGCATAACAACATCAATAATAATCCTAACTTTTTCATTTTCATAATTCTGAATATTTAATTTACGATATAATGAAGACAAATATATCTGTTTTTCCTATATTTGCCGACTGAAATATCATTTTTTAGCCTATGATGACTTTTATTTCGTGTGCCAAGACAATGACGGATCATTCTAAAGTAGAAGTCCCTACCACCGGCACACCACAATTTCAAGCTGAAGCCATTCAGCACGCACTTGGTATGTCCAGGTTCTCTGCCGAAGAACTAGAACGCCTGTTACGGGTAAACAGTAAAATAGCAGCCGAAAATTATCTCCGGTTTCAAGATTTCTGTTCGGAAGCAAACAAAGCTCTTCCTGCCTTGTTAGCCTATACAGGCATAGTATTCAAACGTATCTGTCCTCAAGACTTTACAGCAGAAGATTTTCAATACGTACAAGATCATCTGCGTATCACTTCCTTTTTATATGGATTACTTCGTCCGCTTGACCTGATAAAGAATTATAGATTGGAAGGAGATGTCAGACTGCCAGAACATGAAGGAATATCTATGTTTGATTATTGGAAACCAATATTGACGGATGAGTTCATCAAATCCATCAAAGCACAAGGAGGCACATTGGTCAACCTTGCCAGCAACGAAATGAAAGACCTTTTCGACTGGAAACGTATAGAACAACAGGTACGCGTAATTACACCCGAATTTCAGGTTTGGAAAAAAGGGAAATTAACGACTGTCGTTATTTATACTAAAATGTGTAGAGGAGAAATGACACGCTATATCATCAAAAACCGCATTGAAAAGCCTGAAGAGCTAAAAAGCTTCAACTGGGAAGGATTCTGCTTTGATGCAGAACACAGCACTGAATCGCAGTACCTTTTTAGCCTTCTTTCATAAAAAAATATTAAATATTCAAGCTGCACAAACTTTTTTTCAACGCTCATGTTATTTAGTTGAAATTGGGAAGATATACCTAAACAATAATTTAACTAATAGAAATGAGTATGAAAAAATTAATGTTTGCACTGGCAATTGCCAGTATCAGTTCTGCAACGTTCGCGCAGCAGAGCAACAAATCACAAAATGCTATCGTCAGCGAAAGCGTAGATGTTATGGAGGTTCCGGTAGATAAGTACAAAGTAGAAACCAATCGTTTTTTTGATAATTGGTTCTTCTCTGTAGGAGGCGGTGCACAAGTATTATTCGGTGACCAATCCGACCTGGGCAAATTCGGCAAACGTATCGCTCCCGCTCTGAATGTGTCTATTGGCAAATGGTTCACTCCCGGACTAGGATTGCGTCTGCAGTATAGCGGTTTGCAGTCAAAGAGTTTTTCAAGCGAACCTTCTGCATACTCCAAGCCTCATATGCTGAGCGAAGGATACTATCAGGATAAGTTCAACTATATGAACTTACATGGTGATATCTTGTTCAACATCAGCAATATGCTTGCCGGTTATAATCCTGACCGTATATATGATGCCGTCCCATTCGTAGGTTTCGGTTTCGCTCATTCTTATGACAAACCTCACCTTAATTCATTGGCATTCAACTTCGGTTTGATTAATACCTTCCATGTAGCAGATGCATGGGATTTAAACTTGGAGCTTTATGGTATGGGAGCTGAAAACAAGTTTGATGGCAAAACTCTGAACAAAGGATTGGACGTTATGTTGGGGGCATCAGTCGGTGTGACCTATAAGTTTCCGCAAAGAGGTTTCAAACCTGCTCCTGACGTGGATGCAATGATGGCCCTTACAGCATCCCAAATGGATGCTATCAATGCAGCTTTGGCTCAACAAATCGAACAAAACCGTCAGTTGAAGGCTCAACTTGCAAATACTCCTAACGAAGTTGTTACAGAACAAGTTACCGTCAACCAGCTGACTCCGGTTCCGCAGTCTGTATTCTTCCAAATTGGTTCTGCTACTCTGCCTCAAAACAGCACAGTCAACTTGCAACAGATTGCCAACTTAGTAAAAGACAATCCGGGCATCAAACTGAAAGTAACCGGTTATGCCGACAGCGACACAGGTAGTGCATCATGGAATAAACAATTGAGTGAAGACCGTGCAAATACAGTTGCAAACGAATTGGTTAAACTTGGTGTAAACAAGAGTAACATGATTATTAGCGGTATGGGCGGTGTTAATACATTGACTCCTCCGGCATTCAACCGTCGTGTAATTATCGAAGCCCAATAATACTCTGCCTTAAAAAAGGTAAGCCAAAGAGGGGGTGCCAAAACGTGGATGATACTGTCATTTTAGGGATATTCAGTAAATGTCTCTAAAAAATAAGATGGCATATGAAGATGATAGGGCATGACCACTTCATATG
>ERZ506805.487-NODE-487-length-11507-cov-17.2508_pt1 | contig 11507 bp, 8 predicted proteins | sample MGYA00513183_ERZ506805 | MGnify/ENA metagenome assembly ERZ506805
GACGATTCTTGATCCCAAATGCACGGCCAAAACATTTCCGGATTATTTCGAGCAGTTGGCGCGGATTAGCCAGGCAGCCTGAATGAACAACGGGCAATAAATAGCCAAATCTTTCTTTATCAAAACGTCGGCACATTGTCGGCGTTTTTTTTCGGACCTTGTGAGTCATTTTGATTAATGGTAGCGTCGCTTGTCAATGTAAGTTGTTGATACATAATATTTATATATGATTAATCAACGGATGATTCACATGAAGAATACTAAATTACTGCTGGCGATTGCGACCTCTGCAGCATTACTGACAGGGTGTCAAAATACCCACGGTATTGATACCAATATGGCTATCAGCTCCGGTTTAAATGCCTATAAAGCAGCAACATTAAGCGATGCCGATGCAAAAGCGATTGCCAATCAGGGCTGTGCCGAAATGGACAGCGGCAATCAAGTCGCAAGTAAATCCAGCAAGTACGGTAAACGTCTGGCAAAAATCGCCAAAGCATTGGGTAACAATATTAATGGCACGCCGGTCAACTATAAGGTTTATATGACCAGCGACGTCAACGCATGGGCGATGGCGAACGGCTGTGTTCGTGTCTACAGTGGCCTGATGGACATGATGAATGACAACGAAATTGAAGGCGTTCTGGGCCATGAACTGGGCCACGTCGCGTTGGGTCACTCGCTGGCTGAAATGAAAGCTTCTTATGCGATCGTTGCCGCACGTGATGCGATTTCCGCTACCAGCGGTGTGGCTTCCCAGCTTTCTCGCTCACAATTAGGTGATATCGCAGAAGGCGCGATCAATGCTAAATACTCCCGCGATAAAGAGTCCGAAGCAGATGATTTCTCCTTTGATCTGTTGAAGAAACGTGGCATCAGCACCCAGGGGCTGGTTGGCAGCTTTGAAAAACTGGCTAGCCTGGATGGCGGTCGCACCCAGTCCATGTTTGACTCTCACCCACCATCAACAGAGCGTGCGCAACACATCCGTGATCGTATCGCCTCTGGTAAGTAAATCATTGTCATCTTTCGGGCTGGTCTTCTGCCAGCCCGCTATAATTGCGCAATAAATCCCCATCTGAATACAGACAAAACTGGTTTTTGCACACAACGTTAACGATTTGTGGCGTCGGCGCGTATAATGCGCGCGGTTATGTTAACGGTACGCCTGTTTTAAGGAGATAAAGATGACGGCAATTGCCCCGGTTATTACCATTGATGGCCCAAGCGGTGCAGGGAAAGGCACCTTGTGTAAGGCTATGGCGGAAGCGTTGCAATGGCATCTGCTGGACTCGGGTGCAATTTATCGCGTACTGGCATTGGCGGCATTACATCACCATGTTGATGTTGCGTCGGAAGATGCGCTGGTACCGCTGGCATCCCATCTGGATGTACGTTTTGTGTCGACCAATGGCAATCTGGAAGTGATCCTCGAAGGGGAAGATGTCAGCGGCGAAATTCGTACTCAGGAAGTGGCGAATGCAGCTTCACAAGTCGCGGCATTCCCACGCGTTCGTGAAGCATTATTGCGTCGCCAACGCGCGTTTCGCGAATTACCAGGCCTGATTGCCGATGGCCGCGACATGGGAACGGTGGTATTCCCTGATGCGCCAGTGAAAATTTTCCTTGACGCCTCCTCGGAAGAACGTGCGCATCGCCGAATGCTACAGTTGCAGGAGAAGGGCTTTAGTGTTAACTTTGAGCGCCTTTTGGCCGAGATCAAAGAACGCGACGACCGCGATCGTAACCGAGCGGTAGCGCCACTGGTTCCGGCAGCCGATGCTTTAGTGTTGGATTCCACCACCTTAAGCATTGAGCAAGTGATTGAAAAAGCGCTACAATACGCGCGCCAGAAATTGGCTCTCGCATAAGCGACCGAATTTGCAGTACCCCCGTTGCAATGGAATGACAGCGGGTATGTTAAACAACCCCATCCGGCATGGAGCCAGGTGGACGTTAAATATAAACCTGAAGATTAAACATGACTGAATCTTTTGCTCAACTCTTTGAAGAGTCCTTAAAAGAAATCGAAACCCGCCCGGGTTCTATCGTTCGTGGCGTTGTTGTTGCTATCGACAAAGACGTAGTACTGGTTGACGCTGGTCTGAAATCTGAGTCCGCCATCCCGGCTGAGCAGTTCAAAAACGCCCAGGGCGAGCTGGAAATCCAGGTAGGTGACGAAGTTGACGTTGCTCTGGACGCAGTAGAAGACGGCTTCGGTGAAACTCTGCTGTCCCGTGAGAAAGCTAAACGTCACGAAGCCTGGATCACGCTGGAAAAAGCTTACGAAGATGCTGAAACTGTTACCGGTGTTATCAACGGCAAAGTTAAGGGCGGCTTCACTGTTGAGCTGAACGGTATTCGTGCGTTCCTGCCAGGTTCTCTGGTAGACGTTCGTCCGGTGCGTGACACTCTGCACCTGGAAGGCAAAGAGCTTGAATTTAAAGTAATCAAGCTGGATCAGAAGCGCAACAACGTTGTTGTTTCTCGTCGTGCCGTTATCGAATCCGAAAACAGCGCAGAGCGCGATCAGCTGCTGGAAAACCTGCAGGAAGGCATGGAAGTTAAAGGTATCGTTAAGAACCTCACTGACTACGGTGCATTCGTTGATCTGGGCGGCGTTGACGGCCTGCTGCACATCACTGACATGGCCTGGAAACGCGTTAAGCATCCGAGCGAAATCGTCAACGTGGGCGACGAAATCACTGTTAAAGTGCTGAAGTTCGACCGCGAACGTACCCGTGTATCCCTGGGCCTGAAACAGCTGGGCGAAGATCCGTGGGTAGCTATCGCTAAACGTTATCCGGAAGGTACCAAACTGACTGGTCGCGTGACCAACCTGACCGACTACGGCTGCTTCGTTGAAATCGAAGAAGGCGTTGAAGGCCTGGTACACGTTTCCGAAATGGATTGGACCAACAAAAACATCCACCCGTCCAAAGTTGTTAACGTTGGCGATGTAGTGGAAGTTATGGTTCTGGATATCGACGAAGAACGTCGTCGTATCTCCCTGGGTCTGAAACAGTGCAAAGCTAACCCGTGGCAGCAGTTCGCGGAAACCCACAACAAGGGCGACCGTGTTGAAGGTAAAATCAAGTCTATCACTGACTTCGGTATCTTCATCGGCCTGGACGGCGGCATCGACGGCCTGGTTCACCTGTCTGACATCTCCTGGAACGTTGCAGGCGAAGAAGCAGTTCGTGAATACAAAAAAGGCGACGAAATCGCTGCAGTTGTTCTGCAGGTTGACGCAGAACGTGAACGTATCTCCCTGGGCGTTAAACAGCTCGCAGAAGATCCGTTCAACAACTGGGTTGCTCTGAACAAGAAAGGCGCTATCGTAACCGGTAAAGTAACTGCAGTTGACGCTAAAGGCGCAACCGTAGAACTGGCTGACGGCGTTGAAGGTTACCTGCGTGCTTCTGAAGCATCCCGTGACCGCGTTGAAGACGCTACCCTGGTTCTGAGCGTTGGCGACGAAGTTGAAGCTAAATTCACCGGCGTTGATCGTAAAAACCGCGCAATCAGCCTGTCTGTTCGTGCGAAAGACGAAGCTGACGAGAAAGATGCAATCGCAACTGTTAACAAACAGGAAGATGCAAACTTCTCCAACAACGCAATGGCTGAAGCTTTCAAAGCAGCTAAAGGCGAGTAATTCTCTGACTCTTCGGGATTTTTATTCCGAAGTTTGTTGAGTTTACTTGACAGATTGCAGGTTTCGTCCTGTAATCAAGCACTAAGGGCGGCTACGGCCGCCCTTAATCAATGCAGCAACAGCAGCCGCTTAATTTGCCTTTAAGGAACCGGAGGAATCATGACCAAGTCAGAATTGATAGAAAGACTTGCCACCCAGCAATCGCACATTCCCGCCAAGACGGTTGAAGATGCAGTAAAAGAGATGCTGGAGCATATGGCCTCGACTCTTGCGCAGGGCGAGCGTATTGAAATCCGCGGTTTCGGCAGTTTCTCTTTGCACTACCGCGCACCACGTACCGGACGTAATCCGAAGACTGGCGATAAAGTAGAACTGGAAGGAAAATACGTTCCTCACTTTAAACCAGGTAAAGAACTGCGCGATCGCGCCAATATTTACGGTTAAGTTTTTACTCAAACTTGAACGCGAGAAAAGCACCTGTCGGGTGCTTTTTTCATTTCTCTAATCAGGAACTGGAAGCTGCCTCGCAGAGTTTTGAGCAGTTTTCACCCTCTCGTTAAATTCTTCTGAACGTGCCTCGGGGAACGCAAAATTCCCACCAGACAACCGCTCAACAAAGTTGCACACTTTCCATAAACAGGGAGGGGTGCATGAAAATAACGACAGTCGGCGTATGCATAATTTGCGGAATTTTTCCGTTGCTGATTTTGCCCCAATTGCCTGGGACATTAACCCTTGCGTTTCTGACTCTCTTCGCCTGCGTACTGGCATTTATCCCTGTTAAAACCGTCCGTTATATCGCGCTGACGTTGTTGTTTTTCGTTTGGGGCATATTAGCAGCAAAGCAAATTTTGTGGGCAGGAGAAACCTTAACTGGCGCGACGCAGGATGCAATTGTTGAGATCACTGCTACTGACGGTATGACCACTCATTACGGTCAAATTACTCATCTACAAGGTCGACGTATATTCCCTGCGCCAAGCCTTGTGCTGTATGGCGAATATCTTCCGCAAGCGGTTTGTGCCGGACAACTGTGGTCAATGAAACTCAAAGTTCGTGCCGTTCATGGTCAACTTAATGATGGCGGCTTTGATAGCCAGCGTTATGCCATTGCCCAGCATCAGCCGCTCACCGGCCGCTTTCTGCAGGCAAGTGTTATTGAACCGAATTGTAGCCTGCGTGCACAGTATCTGGCGTCACTACAAACAACGCTGCAACCCTATCCGTGGAATGCGGTTATTCTTGGTTTAGGTATGGGGGAACGGTTATCCGTCCCTAAAGAAATCAAAAATATCATGCGTGATACTGGAACGGCGCATTTAATGGCGATATCGGGATTGCACATCGCTTTTGCGGCGTTGCTGGCTGCCGGACTCATTCGCGGTGGGCAAGTTTTTCTGCCTGGGCGCTGGATCCACTGGCAAATGCCATTAATTGTTGGAATCTGCTGTGCTGCTTTTTATGCCTGGTTGACGGGAATGCAACCTCCTGCATTGCGTACCGTGGTGGCGCTTGCTACGTGGGGAATGCTTAAGTTAAGTGGGCGACAGTGGAGTGGCTGGGATGTATGGATATGTTGTCTGGCGGCAATTTTGCTGATGGATCCTGTTGCCATTCTCTCGCAAAGTTTATGGCTCTCTGCCGCTGCGGTCGCGGCACTGATTTTTTGGTATCAGTGGTTTCCCTGTCCTGAGTGGCAACTGCCGCCGGTATTGCGTGCAGTTGTTTCCCTCATCCATCTGCAACTGGGAATCACACTCCTGCTTATGCCCGTGCAAATCGTCATATTTCATGGCATTAGTCTGACCTCGTTTATTGCAAATCTATTTGCAATTCCCCTGGTGACATTTATCACGGTTCCGTTGATCCTCGCCGCTATGGTTGTGCATTTAAGCGGGCCGTTAATCCTGGAAGAGGGATTATGGTTTCTTGCCGACCGGTCTTTGGCTTTACTTTTCTGGGGGTTAAAGAGTTTGCCAGAAGGGTGGATCAACATTGCTGAACGTTGGGAATGGCTATCATTTTCCCCATGGTTCTTACTGGTGGTATGGCGATTAAACGCCTGGCGAACGTTGCCAGCAATGTGTGTGGCTGTAGGCTTGCTGATGTGCTGGCCGCTGTGGCAAAAACCTCGACCTGACGAGTGGCAGGTGTACATGCTTGATGTCGGGCAAGGGCTGGCAATGGTGATAGCCAGAAACGGCAAAGCGATTCTCTATGACACGGGACTGGCCTGGCCTGAAGGGGATAGTGGGCAACAACTGATTATCCCCTGGCTCCACTGGCATAATCTTGAACCGGAAGGCGTTATTCTGAGTCATGAACATCTGGATCACCGGGGAGGGCTGGACTCAATATTGCACACATGGCCGATGTTATGGATCAGAAGTCCGTTAAACTGGGAACATCATCAGCCATGTGTGCGTGGCGAAGCGTGGCAATGGCAAGGATTGCGTTTCAGCGTGCACTGGCCTTTACAAGCTAGCAACGATAAAGGAAATAACCATTCCTGTGTGGTTAAGGTTGATGACGGGACGAATAGCATTCTTCTAACCGGTGATATTGAAGCCCCCGCTGAACAAAAGATGCTAAGCCGTTACTGGCAGCAAGTGCAGGCAACATTGCTTCAGGTACCTCACCATGGCAGTAATACCTCATCATCGTTGCCATTAATTCAGCGAGTGAATGGAAAAGTGGCACTCGCATCGGCATCGCGCTATAACGCATGGCGATTGCCCTCTAACAAAGTTAAGCATCGCTATCAACAGCAAGGATATCAATGGCTTGATACTCCACATCAGGGTCAAGTGACGGTCAATTTTTCAGCGCAAGGCTGGCGGATTAGCAGCCTCAGAGAGCAAATTTTACCTCGTTGGTATCATCAGTGGTTTGGCGTGCCAGTGGATAACGGGTAGAATATGCGGCTATTTCAACAAATGCTGGTTTTTTGAATGCATAACGACAAAGATCTCTCTACGTGGCAGACGTTCCGCCGACTGTGGCCAACCATTGCGCCTTTTAAAGCGGGTCTGATCGTGGCGGGCGTAGCGTTAATCCTCAACGCAGCCAGCGATACCTTCATGTTATCGCTCCTTAAGCCACTTCTTGATGATGGCTTTGGTAAAACAGATCGCTCCGTGCTGGTGTGGATGCCGCTGGTGGTGATCGGGCTGATGATTTTGCGTGGTATCACCAGCTATGTCTCCAGCTACTGTATCTCCTGGGTATCAGGAAAGGTGGTAATGACCATGCGTCGCCGCCTGTTTGGTCACATGATGGGAATGCCGGTTTCATTTTTTGACAAACAGTCAACGGGGACGCTGTTGTCACGTATCACCTACGATTCCGAACAGGTTGCTTCTTCTTCTTCCGGCGCACTGATAACGGTTGTGCGTGAAGGTGCGTCAATCATCGGCCTGTTCATCATGATGTTCTATTACAGTTGGCAACTGTCGATCATTTTGATTGTGCTGGCACCGATTGTTTCGATTGCGATTCGCGTTGTATCGAAGCGTTTTCGCAACATCAGTAAAAACATGCAGAACACCATGGGGCAGGTGACCACCAGCGCAGAACAAATGCTGAAGGGCCACAAAGAAGTATTGATTTTCGGTGGTCAGGAAGTGGAAACGAAACGCTTTGATAAAGTCAGCAACCGAATGCGTCTTCAGGGGATGAAAATGGTTTCAGCCTCTTCCATCTCTGATCCGATCATTCAGTTGATCGCCTCTTTGGCGCTGGCGTTTGTTCTGTATGCGGCGAGCTTCCCAAGTGTCATGGATAGCCTGACTGCCGGTACGATTACCGTTGTTTTCTCTTCAATGATTGCACTGATGCGTCCGCTGAAATCGCTGACCAACGTTAACGCCCAGTTCCAGCGCGGTATGGCGGCTTGTCAGACGCTGTTTACCATTCTGGACAGTGAGCAGGAGAAAGATGAAGGTAAGCGCGTGATCGAGCGTGCGACTGGCGACGTGGAATTCCGCAATGTCACCTTTACTTATCCGGGACGTGACGTACCTGCATTGCGTAACATCAACCTGAAAATTCCGGCAGGGAAGACGGTTGCTCTGGTTGGACGCTCTGGTTCGGGTAAATCAACCATCGCCAGCCTGATCACGCGTTTTTACGATATTGATGAAGGCGAAATCCTGATGGATGGTCACGATCTGCGCGAGTATACCCTGGCGTCGTTACGTAACCAGGTTGCTCTGGTGTCGCAGAATGTCCACCTGTTTAACGATACGGTTGCTAACAACATTGCTTACGCACGGACTGAACAGTACAGCCGTGAGCAAATTGAAGAAGCGGCGCGTATGGCCTACGCCATGGACTTCATCAATAAGATGGATAACGGTCTCGATACAGTGATTGGTGAAAACGGCGTGCTGCTCTCTGGCGGTCAGCGTCAGCGTATTGCTATCGCTCGAGCCTTGCTGCGTGATAGCCCGATTCTGATTCTGGATGAAGCTACCTCGGCGTTGGATACCGAATCCGAACGTGCGATTCAGGCGGCACTGGATGAGTTGCAGAAAAACCGTACCTCTCTGGTGATTGCCCACCGCTTGTCTACCATTGAAAAGGCAGACGAAATCGTGGTCGTCGAGGATGGTGTCATTGTGGAACGCGGTACGCATAACGATTTGCTTGAGCACCGCGGCGTTTACGCGCAACTTCACAAAATGCAGTTTGGCCAATGATCGAAAAAATCTGGTCTGGTGAATCCCCTTTGTGGCGGCTATTGCTGCCACTCTCCTGGTTGTATGGCCTGGTGAGTGGCGCGATCCGTCTTTGCTATAAACTAAAACTGAAGCGCGCCTGGCGTGCCCCCGTACCGGTTGTCGTGGTTGGTAATCTCACCGCAGGCGGCAACGGAAAAACCCCGGTCGTTGTCTGGCTGGTGGAACAGTTGCAACAGCGCGGTATTCGCGTGGGGGTCGTATCGCGGGGATATGGTGGTAAGGCTGAATCTTATCCGCTGTTATTGTCGGCAGATACCACCACAGCACAGGCGGGTGATGAACCTGTGTTGATTTATCAACGCACTGGCGCGCCTGTTGCAGTTTCTCCCATGCGTTCTGATGCGGTAAAAGCCATTCTGGCGCAACACCCTGATGTGCAGATCATCGTAACCGACGACGGTTTACAGCATTACCGTCTGGCGCGTGATGTGGAAATTGTCGTTGTTGATGGTGTGCGTCGCTTTGGCAATGGCTGGTGGTTGCCGGCGGGGCCAATGCGTGAGCGAGCGGGGCGCTTAAAGTCCGTTGATGCGGTAATCGTCAACGGTGGTGTCCCCCGCAGCGGTGAAATCCCCATGCATCTGCTGCCGGGTCAGGCGGTGAATTTACGTACCGGTACGCGTTGTGACGTTGCTCAGCTTGAACATGTGGTGGCGATGGCAGGGATTGGTCATCCGCCGCGCTTTTTTGCCACGCTGAAGATGTGTGGCGTACAACCGGAAAAATGTGTACCGCTGGCCGATCATCAGTCTTTGAATCATGCGGATGTCAGCGCGTTGGTCAGCGCTGGGCAAACGCTGGTAATGACTGAAAAAGATGCGGTGAAATGCCGGGCCTTTGCAGAAGAAAATTGGTGGTATTTGCCTGTAGACGCACAGCTTTCAGGTGATGAACCAGCGAAACTGCTTACGCAACTAACCTCGCTGGCTTCTGGCAACTAGTTACGCCGCGGCAGCGTTCGATTGATGGAGTCATGAATGTCGCTGCCGCACCTCTCCCTTGCTGATGCGCGTAATCTTCACCTTGCCGCACAAGGCCTGTTAAACAAACCCCGCCGTCGAGCGTCGTTGGAGGATATTCCGGCAACGATCTCCCGCATGTCCTTGCTGCAAATCGATACCATCAATATTGTTGCCCGTAGTCCATATCTGGTGCTTTTCAGTCGTCTGGGAAATTATCCTGCCCAGTGGCTGGATGAGTCTCTGGCGCGTGGCGAATTAATGGAATACTGGGCGCATGAAGCCTGCTTTATGCCACGCAGCGACTTTCGTCTTATTCGCCACCGCATGCTGGCACCTGAAAAAATGGGCTGGAAATACAAAGACGCCTGGATGCAGGAACATGAGGCGGAAATTGCACAGTTAATTCAGCATATTCATGATAAGGGGCCGGTACGTTCAGCCGATTTTGAGCATCCTCGAAAAGGTGCAAGCGGCTGGTGGGAATGGAAGCCGCATAAACGGCATCTGGAAGGTTTATTTACTGCCGGAAAGGTGATGGTGATTGAACGGCGCAACTTCCAGCGCGTTTATGATTTAACCCACCGTGTCATGCCTGACTGGGATGATGAGCGCGATCTCGTTTCGCAAACAGAAGCAGAAATCATCATGCTGGATAACAGTGCGCGTAGCCTGGGAATATTCCGCGAACAGTGGCTGGCAGATTACTATCGGCTGAAACGTCCGGCACTGGCGGCGTGGCGTGAAGCGAGGGCTGAACAGCAGCAAATCATTGCTGTGCATGTTGAAAAATTGGGCAATCTTTGGCTGCATGCTGATTTGCTGCCGCTACTCGAGCGTGCGCTCGCCGGAAAGCTCACTGCAACGCACAGCGCGGTACTTTCGCCTTTTGATCCTGTTGTCTGGGATCGCAAACGCGCAGAGCAGCTTTTTGATTTTAGCTACCGGCTGGAGTGCTATACCCCAGCGCCGAAACGCCAGTATGGCTATTTTGTTCTGCCGTTATTACATCGTGGGCAATTAGTTGGGCGAATGGATGCCAAAATGCATCGCCAGACAGGCATCTTTGAAGTTATCTCTCTGTGGTTACAGGAAGGTATTAAACCAACGACAACGCTGCAAAAAGGGTTACATCAGGCGATTACTGATTTCGCTAACTGGCAGCAGGCAACGCGGGTGACATTACGACGCTGCCCGCAAGGTCTCTTTACTGATTGCCGCACAGGCTGGGAAATAGACCCCGTCGCATAAATGATTATGATAAGATTTATGCATTCATAACCCGATCCATCTGGAGGAACTATGGATCATCGTCTGCTTGAAATCATTGCCTGCCCGGTTTGCAACGGAAAACTTTGGTATAACCAGGAAAAACAAGAGCTTATTTGCAAACTGGACAACCTGGCTTTCCCGCTGCGCGATGGCATTCCAGTGTTGCTGGAAACGGAAGCCCGCGTGCTGACTGCTGATGAGAGTAAATCATGAGTTTTGTGGTCATTATTCCCGCGCGCTACGCGTCAACGCGTCTGCCCGGTAAACCATTGGTTGATATTAATGGCAAACCCATGATTGTTCATGTTCTTGAACGTGCTCGCGAATCAGGTGCCGATCGCATCATCGTGGCAACCGATCATGAGGATGTCGCCCGCGCCGTTGAAGCCGCTGGCGGTGAAGTATGTATGACGCGCGCCGATCACCAGTCAGGGACAGAACGCCTGGCGGAAGTTGTCGAAAAATGCGCATTCAGCGACGACACGGTGATCGTTAATGTGCAGGGTGATGAACCGATGATCCCTGCGACAATCATTCGTCAGGTTGCTGATAACCTCGCTCAGCGTCAGGTGGGTATGGCGACTCTGGCGGTGCCAATCCACAATGCGGAAGAAGCGTTTAACCCGAATGCGGTGAAAGTGGTTCTCGACGCTGAAGGGTATGCACTGTACTTCTCACGCGCCACCATTCCTTGGGATCGTGATCGTTTTGCAAAAGGCCTTGAAACCGTTGGCGATAACTTCCTGCGTCATCTTGGTATTTATGGCTACCGTGCAGGCTTTATCCGTCGTTACGTCACCTGGCAGCCAAGCCCGTTAGAACACATCGAAATGTTAGAGCAGCTTCGTGTTCTGTGGTACGGCGAAAAAATCCACGTTG
>ERZ506805.538-NODE-538-length-10583-cov-4.05699_pt1 | contig 10583 bp, 9 predicted proteins | sample MGYA00513183_ERZ506805 | MGnify/ENA metagenome assembly ERZ506805
CTCAACGTAAGCCACGAATTACGCACGCCCGTATCAGCGCTTCAAGCCATGGTCGAAAACATGGCGGATGGCGTGATCGACCCTACGCCATCAAATCTGGAAAGCATCCTCAATCAGACGCACCGCCTGTCCGATCTGATCGCGTTCCTTCTTGATCTTTCCCGCATGGAAGCCGGCGCGGCAAGCCTGCAAATCGAAATGTTCAATTTCGCCGATTTTCTTGACGAAACCGTGGAACCTTTGGAAATCGCCGATGCCGGGCATGCGCATGACATCGAAATGCATGTGCCCGACGATATCGAGATGGCAGGCGATCAGGACCGCCTGCGCCAACTGTTCACCAATATCATCGCGAACGCGCTCAAGCATTCCGCGGACAATACCACGGTGCTTATCGAAGCACACGAAAACAAGGATTTCGGCACCATCGTCACCAATGTCGTCAATTTCGGATCGCAGATTCCGCAAGAGGCGCGTTCCGACATTTTCCGCCGTTTCGTCAAAGGAAAAACAGGTCCGGGCACCGAATCGGGCGGAACCGGCTTGGGATTGTCCATCGCACGTTGGGCCGCCCAGTTGCACGGTGGTTCGGTGAGGGTCGTCGATGACCCGCGTGGAGCCGATTTTGAAATCATTCTGCCGAAATACCATGTTACGGATGACGAATAGAGGATTTCTCACGTCACTGCACTTGCGTGCGTGACCATGCTTGCGTTGGGCCAACCTTCTGCGTTCCCGCCGGAGTGTGAGCCAAAGCAAGCACGGTCACGACCGTAGCACCCTCCTTCCGCATCGTTTCGACGCAACTGCGCATGGTCGCACCGGTCGTGACAATATCATCCACCAGAATCACCATCGTATTGCGCAAGGAAACCGAAGGACACACCGAAACATGCCCCTTCAAACGTTGCGACCGTTGCGCCGCACCGCTGGTCTGCACTGATTTCCCTTTGACCCCCCTGTTCTCCAACGCGTCACGCACCGTCACCTCGCAGCCTGTTTCCTCCCGTAGAAAACCTGCCAGATGTTTGGCGATCGGCATCATATGTTTACGTCCGCGACGACGTATTGAAGCGGGAGACGAAGGCGCGGGAACCACAACAACATCATGGCATGAACCATGCCTATCACGAACGAAGTCAATAACGCCAGACGCTTTTGCAAGGGCGCATATCGCATCGGCGAACGCACGGTCACATTCCTCGTCGCCGTGATCCTTCCACGCGAGAACCGCCCTTCTGACCGTGCCACGGTACCATCCGCATGCGAACCAGCGTTGCATCGCCACACCGTCAAACGACTGTGCGGTCGGCTGGGAAAACAATGCCCTGCAAGCTTCGCATAGCACTTCATCCGGTTTGTCGCACCCGGCGCAGCCCCGGGGAAACAGCAGATTAACCACCATCGAGCATGCCCTCGCCATTGAGTTCATGCGAAACCTCCCAACAGGTTCTATCGCGATAGACTGGCGATGATTCCACCGCACAATTTCACGGTATCGTTCGGACAGGTAACCTTCACCGCCCTGGTGCCTGCCTTTGCCGCGGGATAATCGTTACCATCCGGATCCATACGGTCTCCCACAAAAACAATCTGCGCCACCGTAATGCCGAGAATATCGGCCAATTCTCGAACAGCGAACGACTTGTCGACGTTTTTTTCGGAGATATCGACGCTGCTGGCGCCGCCCGGCCGTACCTCCAAATGCGGTAGATCGGCGGCAACCGCTCGTGCCAGACGATTCTTCTTCTCGTTGGTTGGATCCCACGCCTCCTTGGCTTCGATGGGCGCAAGCTGCCCTAATGCGGAGAATGTGATCTGGCTGCCACGATCCTCGATACGTTCACCCCAAACGTGCGTGAGCCAGATACCCTGTTCGCGCGCATTGCGTTCCAACGATTCGTAAGCCTTCGCACGATCATCCGCGCTGAGGTCATGGGCGAAGACCGGCGCCCAATCCGATCCGCCCCAACGGTAATATCGGGTGCCGCTGGTCGGCATAAGATGCAGATGCGACCGATTGGCTTGACCTGTCAACCGTTCCACCACCTGACTTTTCAGCAATGCATACTTGCCACCGGTGATCACCGCGACATCAATCAACGATGTCAATGCGGAGAAGCATTCGGCCATGTCGTCCTTCATTGGCTTTTTCGACCTTGCCAACGTGTTGTCGAGATCGAAGGCGATAAGTCGTACTCCATTGCACAATTCCTCGATATCCACGTCGTTCCAACAGGGCACGGAAATATCCGTCATGATCGTTTCCTCCTGTGTCGATGCGATGAACAATATGCTATCGCATGATTCGCGCAAGGCCCTGATATGGTAGAAGCCATGTATCAATTGCCTTGGGAATCAACAGTGTATAGAAACCGTCATGGTCGTGGGACCCGCACTCCCATGTTCGGTACCAGACTTCCACGTTATCGTACAAGAAGCGGTATGTTCGACGACATGCTGGTGGCTCAGATCCGTAGGCTCAACGATGCATGGCCCGAACTGGTGGCACCGGTACAGTTTGCGGTCGAGGACATTCCGCCATCCGACCCGGCACCTTGGGAGGCCACTGCGCACTTGGGCTCGCAGTCTTTCCCCGCGGAACATGGCATTCCGCCGCGCGTCGTGCTGTACCGTATGCCTTTGCAATCGCATGCGCGAAGCCGTATGGACCTGCAATTCGCCATCCGCGACGAAGTGGTGTTGCGCTTGGCGGAACTGTATGGACGCCGTCCCGAAGAGATCGACCCCGATTGGGGTATGTGATCAACGCACGACGGTCATGTTCTGGTTGGCCAGCACCTGCTCGCGGGCTTCCTTCAGATCCGTTGCGCCGATAATCGACACTCCGGCCAGTTTCGCATCCGATACGTCTTTTTGGCTGATACGGATGTTCCACACCATTGATTGGTCCGGATCGGCAAAGCTTACGGCGGCAACGTCTCCATCGTTGATATCCGCCAGATCAACCGTTGTCGAAGCGCCGGATTGGAGAGCAATCTCGCGCTGGTCAACAGTATCTCCGACACTGTTATAGGACGTCAATGTTGCCGTGCGCTCATCGCCCGATATGTTGGTGATGCCCACTTGAGCCGTGGCATGGTCGGGCACGGCCATGGCGGAGACGCTCATCGGCACTGAAGCGTTGACCAAGGCGAAATCAGCCTGGTCATCATCGCCATCATTGGTGATCTTCGCGGCGACGGATACCGGCTCGCTGGCGCTGATGGTAAGTCCGGTCGCCGACTTGGGAACCGAACCCAGGTCGATGACCGAAACGCGATTCGATTCGAGCGTCTGCTGATTGGTTTTCTTCAGACCTTGGTCATCCGTCCAAGATACGGTGACGTCGGCCTGCCGAGACGGATACACATACAGGTTGACGGCATCGCCTTCCGTGAGTCCGTCAATCGCCAATGTTTTTGCGGCAACAGTATTGGGAACCGCATAATCCGATCCTTTTGCAACCAGACCATCCATGGCTATGGTGCGTACCACGGCCGCAACGGGCGTGTCCACGCTGGACACGGTAACGTACAAAGCATCCTGCCCGGAAGCTGCTGCGGCAAGGTTCAGCACAGATTCCTTGCCCGCACCAACCGTCAACGTCGAACCGGTAGACAATGCCAAAGCACCCGACTTGTCGGATCCCCAAACCTTGATGTTCACCGACGTGGCCTTAGCCGACGGATTGGCCACGACCAGCTGCTGGGTCATGCCTGTTTTGGTGCCCGACACCATCAGCGACTGCTTCAAAGCCGGAGCGACGCAGGAAGCAGCGGAAACGCCTTTCAAATCTCCCTCAGTAGCCCAAGACATCACCGAAGAGGCCGCTCCCGTTCCATCGGAAGCCGACAGCAATCGGGTATTCTGCAATTGGGCTCCGTCATCGACCGTGCCGGACGCCATGAAAATATCATCATCCGATCCGGCATCATCCTTGTTCAACACCAATGACGAAGTGGCTTCATCAGCTCCGAGAAGCCCTACGGAAGAGCGGAACACCGAACCGAAGGACGCATAACGCGCCGACGACATGATATTGCCGTTGGACGCTTGATATTCGCTGTCTCCATACACATCAGTATCAGCTATCGTCATTCGTGCTGGACAATATGTTTCCAGCTGACGCGGACTGACGGTGCGGGATACGGATGAACGCTGCGTTACCGGCGAATCCGCATGAATCCAAGTCGGGCGGTAGATTACGGCCACGGTCGCCAGTGCGACAATGACCAACACCGACACTATGGCCAGAATTACACGCCAAACCGTTTTGGAACGGGAATGTTTGCTCATGCTTCCTCCTGACCGTGACGCCTCATGCGCGGAAGCGCAACCAAGCAATACGCTGCGAGAACAATACCCATGCACCACAGCCATGCCTGACGCCACACACTCGATTCAGCCTGTCGATATCCCTTGCGGTCGATATGCTGCTTGGCCGTATCTTGGATGGTGAGACGATAGTATGTTCCCGCATCAGTGCTTACGACATTCTGCGTGCCATCGGAAGCGCTGATATTGGAACTCAACTGATCGGTTATCTCCTTTTGCGCCTTGTCTTCGCCGGAGCGCACCACATAGATGCCTCCGAATCCCAACTCGCTCAAATCGGCGACGGCGTCGGAATCAGCATTCGACAACAGCTGCGCGCAATCCTTGGCGATGGCCTTGTTCGCATCATCGGAACGTCCGAACGCCACTTCGACACGCTGTGCCGGAGAGCTGTCGATCAAATCACCTCGGCGGGTGCGCATCACATTGTAGCTGATGGAACCGGCACTATCCGCGCGTACTGCGAGCACACGCCTCGCCTCATCCTGCGCAAGATAGTCGGAAGCAACAATCGGCAAACCGGAATCACTGGTCGAAACCGTGTTATGGTCTCTGGCGACATAATCAAAACCGGCACTCGCCACAACCGACGCCGCAATCAGCATGACCAGCACGATTCGTGCCGCACGCCCGGCAATAATGCCAGTAGAAGCGCCATTCCTCTCAACTTCGACATCGCCGGTGGGCCTCTGCCACAGCATGACGAAACGTTGCACCGCACCGCCTGCGACCATGCACACGCAGGACAGCAGTCCCATCATCGTGAATGAAACGCCGGGAAGCACGGAACCGGCCACGGCGCCATCCGCATCGACCGCAACCACAACCGCGGCGGAAAGCAGCGACGTGGCAAGACCCGCGATCGCCACGACCCACATCATACGCGACACGCGAAGCACGAATGGCAGGAACAGCGATACCGCGGCAAGAAGCACAATCAATGCCAACATTGCAGCAGCCACATACTGCCAAATCTCGCCGGATACGGCAACGCCGAACGCACGGGAAACAATATCCGAAAGATTTGCGATCATCGGATGCCCATCATGCGCAGACGACGGCAATATCACACTGCCAAAAATCTGACGCCACGTACCTGCTCCTGCGAAACGTACCGTGTTGACCAATGTGGGCGCGCATACGGAAGCGGCCGGCAGCGGAATCAGCAGCAGCGTCGTTCTATGGGAGCGTACAAGCATCAGGAACACAAGGAACGACAACATCAGCGGCAGCAGCAATTGCGGTTCGGCCGCGACGACGGGAATAAAGCACAATGCCGCAAGCGCCGCGGCCTGCACGGAAGCCTGCGGATTGACCAGATCTTCCGTACGGTACATGCCTACGGCTCGGAAAGAAAACGCGAAGGCCGCAGGAAGAAACACCATGACCGTCATCATCGTCACGTCGGCATCGCTGTACACGTTCATCGACAATGCGATGGCGAACCATGCCAACGCGATCACGCAACGCACCGTGTCGGACCGAGTAAAGATTCCAGCCAAAGCCCAGAACGACAGCACCATCAAAGGAGCGGACAAGAAGAACACCACGGCGACTGCGGTCGCAACATGGCCAGCCGTGAATACGGAAACCACCATGAGCACCAGCAGCCAAGGCGCGCTCGGGGCGCTGATTCCAGTTCCCGCGGTATACGCCCACGACGTGGTGGCGGCATGCACCAACTGGCTGAAACTGGCATCGGTCGGCAGCAACGTTTGAGAATATATCGACGCGCCGGAGAATACGCTCCGAAGCACATTCCAATATAGGAAGACGATCCATGCGAAGGCGATCACCGCCGATGCGATGGCAAGCCCCCACCTGCGCATGAGCCTTTTACGCAGATGCGCCTTGGCAAGAGGGCTGAGGATCACAGTGCCACGCTGGTCAAGAAACGCACGCTTGCGATCGTTCCATTGGCCGATCTGCTGACGAGTCGTCTGCAATGCGGCCAATGCCTTCAAGGAGACCCTACTCTGCTCACGCAATCGGGCACGGGCCCTCCATGCGCCCGGCAAGTGGAGCAACGAACGCCAAGGCAGGGCCAATTCGCAACAGGCATGGTATGGCTGTTTGCGCGTCAGGCACAGCACGGCCAGTCCCAACGCCTTCAGTGTCGACCAGATCCACAGCAGCGGCCACCAAGAACGATGCACGTCCGTATACGCGTATTTCGTATTCGCCTCGCGTACCGCAAGGTACGGATCGACGCGGCCTTCCTCATCTTCAACAGGTTGGCCGTTTTTGGAACGCACGCCTTCAAATCTTGCCCTCCTATGGGCGATTCGCGCCTGCGGGACCACCACCACACGGCCACCGCCCAGGCAGATGCGCCTGCACAGGTCCGTGGATTCGGCGAACGTGCCGAACCATGGATCGGCACCCTTCCAAGTACGCAAGGTGGCCAATGGAACCAGCGCGCCGGAAAGCGACACAGCCAACACATCCTGCCGGCCATCATACTGTTCCTGATCCGGCTCACCGTCCACCACCAGAGACGTGACATTGTGGTGCCCCGCATACAAACCGACGTTATGCAGGCTTTCCGCCTGCCAATCCAACTGTTTCGCGCCAAGCAAAGACGCAGTCGGCGTGTTTTTCCAAGCATCGAGCAACACCTCAAGGCATGACTCATCGGCCGGCCTGGAATCGTCATGCAATGTCCACAGAGCACCGACCCGGTCGTCAAGATCGATCTGTTGCATTGCACGAGCCACGGCATTCATGAATGAAGAGGCACCCTTCACTCCTACGAGAATGACACGTATGGTCTTGCTTTCGGGAACTTCCGTAAGCACACCGGCAGGCGACGGGATAACGCTAAACGTCATCTGCATAGGCTGCTCAACCTGATTGGTGCAATCCGCAACGATAATAGTGCCTGGAAGCACACGCTGTGCGAGCACCGCGGCAAAAGTGGATGAGAAAAAACGTAGATCGCTTTGCGCGGTAATCACCGCAGCCACGGATGAATCGGCATCCTGCCGATGGGAGTACGGCCTGCTGTTGAGCAGATCGGTCACAATTCCCTGGATATCGCTGCTGGCGTTAGAATTCATAATTTCAAGTGTACGCACAGGGTGTGCCGTGCGTTATGCCCGTTCCTTGTGTTCCTTCTTATACCGACGGCGCTCACGTTCGCTCATGCCACCCCAAATGCCGAAACGCTCATCATGCTCGATGGCCCATTTCAGGCATTGCTCACGAACCTCGCACTGGGCGCACACTCGCTTGGCATCCCTGGTTGATCCGCCCTTTTCAGGAAAGAACGCTTCCGGATCAGTCTGAGAACATAAAGCCCTATGCTGCCAGGAAACATCATCATCGCTTTTGAACAGACCCCACAGTTCCGCAAGCGGATTATCGGAGGACTCGTCGATCACGCCCCACATGCGTCCTCCCCTGCTATACGTATGCGCACTTTTAGTCGTGTTAAATTACACACATGCAATTTCTTTTTGTCAAGTTTTCCGCCGTGTCAATCACTATAATTCGAGAAAAATATGGTACATGGTACCTCCAAGAACGACGGGGGCCTGAAGCAGAATCCGTGAAAATCGGGGAACATCTCTATAATCCCATGACAGAGTAGTGGTATGTTCTAGAACGCGTTGAGATATGGCGTGATCTTTTGTATAAACAGGAAGGCGATACCGTGACCACATCACCAGCCGGCGATAAGCTTCCTAACGTCAATGGACTGCGAGACGCAAAGCCGCGTCACAGCCTTGGCTATCGAGTGCAGCATCGTGCGAGGACGATAGTCGCTTCGGTCATCGCGGCGATGCTGGTGTTCTCGGGAACCGCAGCGGCCGCAACATGGCTGGATGTGAATGGCATCATCAAAGACCATTCGGTCGAAATCATCGGACAAGGCTCACTTGACGCCAACACCTCGATCATCGATCCCAACTCCGGCAAACCCATCGAATTCGTACTCATCGGGCAGGATTCCCGCGATGGCGAAGAGAACCAGTCCGTCGGAGGCAACTTCGACGACGTGGTAGGCAACCATCAGGCCGACACCACAATGGTGGCGCAGATTTCCGCGGACCGCACCAAAATCAATCTCGTTTCCATTCCGCGCGACTCCCTAGTGGACATACCGCAGTGCGAAACGACCAACGGCACGATTCCCGCGCAATACAATGTGATGTTCAACTCGATTTTCGCGAACGCATACCAGACCGGCGGCGATCTCGCTTCAGCCGCAAGCTGCACCCTGAATGCAGTGAACAGCCTCACCGGACTGAACATTCAAAACTTCATCGTCGTGGATTTCGCAGGACTGGTCAAAATGATCAATGCCGTAGGCGGAGTCGACCTGTGCATCCCACAGGACGTCGACGACCCCTACACCAGCCTGCAACTCACCAAGGGCCTGCACCATCTGGACGGACACCAGGCAACGCAGTACGCACGAACCCGCCATGGTCTGGGAGACGGATCCGACACATCACGAACAACCAGACAGCAATACCTCATCAAACAGTTGATGAACGAAGCGCTCAGCAAGAACCTCTTTACTGACACCGCACAGCTCTACCAGCTAGCGAAATCAGCCTTGCAATCACTCTATATCTCGCAAGGCATGGCCGATACCGCAGCGCTTGCAGGTCTTGCCATGAGCCTCAAGGATTTCAATCTGTCCAACCTGTATTCGCAGACCGTTCCGGTAGTATCCGCGCCGTCGGACCCGAATCGTTCGGTCTGGACCGATGAGGCGGAGACGCTATGGGAGAAGATGCGCGCGGACAAGCCGATTTATGGTTCCGACGAATCCGACGCGAACACGGATGCCAATACCGCAGGCAATTCCGACGGTCCTTCCGATAATTCGACGGATGGCACTGACAATACGGATAATATGGGCACTGACAACACGGGTTCCCAGGAAGCCGCACAGACGCCTGATCCGGTCACTGGTCTGATCACGCAAGCCGATGGCACGCTTATCGATCCGAACACCGGTGGCACCGTCGATCCGGAAGATGGCTCCATCCATGACGCTCTTACCGGGCAGTACATCGGACTTGCCGATCGTTACCTCAACGCGACAGTTTGTGCCGTTCCCGCAAAGAACTAGACCGCTTTCACCGAATCCGTTCCTACACGGTGTAAATGGTGTAGGAACGGATTTCTTTTTGGAGGATATTGTATTGAGTGAAGAGAACGGCGGCAAGGACCCCATGCCCGCACCACCGAGCTTCATCCCGTCCGCAGGACGGAAGAAGACGGAATCACAGCCTCACAAATCCACAATTCCTTCTCAATCCGGCTCTCCGTCAATTCCGAGTTTTTCGCCTGCCGCACAGCCAGCGCGCTCAAGTGCCCCGCACGCCAGCAGGCGTACAGCGCAACCATCATCCGTAACTCCATCCGGTTCCAGCGCTCCACAGAGTTTCCGTCCTGCCGCAAACTCCACCAGCAGACCACGTAAGTCGGCATCATCGTCTCCTGCATCGTTTGCTCCTGCTTCAGCTCCGAACAATCACCGTGCGTCTCAGCAGGTACGAGGATCCTCCTCCATACCCACTGGCATGCCACGAACAACGCGACAGAACACGCCCAGACAACCTTTGTCCGGCAATAGCACAACAGGATACCAATCCACTGCGAAAGCCGTGCTCCCCCACAGAAAACGACATATGGGGCGGGTCATTCTCGCGTTTTTCCTTGCTGTGATTCTCGCCTTGGGACTGTCGATATTCTCCGCATGGAATTGGGTGGATGGACAGCTCAACAAACAGTCTTGGTTGACGAACAAAGCCGATACCGCTGGCGAAAGCTGGCTGATCCTCGGTTCCGACGAACGCGAAGGCACCGTTGGTGACGCTGGCGACGTGACCGGTTTCAGAACAGACACCATTCTGGTACTCACCAAACCGAAATCCGGACCTTCCTCACTGATTTCCATTCCGCGTGATTCCTTGGTGGAAATCGACCAGAGTTACATGAAAATCAACGCCGTCGCCCAACTGTACAACGGCAAACAACTGGTTAACGAAGTCGAAGACATCACCGGGCAAAAAATCAACCACGTGGCAATGGTGCAGTTCGGCGGCCTGGTCAAAGTGGTCGACGCTTTAGGAGGCGTCGAATTGTGCTACGACCAGGATGTAAGCGATCCGTACTCCCAGTTGAACTGGACTGCCGGCTGCCATACCGCCGACGGCACCACCGCGCTTGCGTTTTCTCCTACGCTTGCTATGTATGGTTGAAAAATAATTTTGTCCTTATCTAAA
>ERZ506805.566-NODE-566-length-10255-cov-3.30167_pt1 | contig 10255 bp, 9 predicted proteins | sample MGYA00513183_ERZ506805 | MGnify/ENA metagenome assembly ERZ506805
TACGTTCTGCGGTTGTCAGGATCTGTGAAACCACAGACACCGGCCTCATCTCCGTAATAGATTGTAGGAGCACCCGTCCATGTCATCTGGATCACAACGCCTTCCCGGAAGACTGCCTTATTGATACCCTGTTCCGCAGCCTGCGGTCCCAGTGTATTGGTACGCCCCACCTTATGATTTGTTCTCGTCAGAAAACGGGAATGATCATGGTTGGACAGTTCATTCATAGCCACCTGCCAGCTGGGCATGGAGAAACTGGAGGTATGATGCCGCATGGCTCCCCAGAAGCTCTCTGCATTGCCGAGCAGATCCTCTCTGTAGTCATCACTGTGTTTCTCCATACCGGTGAGGAACCAGGTCACGGGCTCCATGAACGCATCGTAGTTCATGACAGTATCCCATTCGTTGCCCTGCAGCCAGTCTCTGGTATTGCCGTAGTGCTCTGCCAGAATAATAGCCTCCGGATTGGCCTCTTTTACCGCTTTCCGGAATTCCTGCCAGAAATGATGGTTGAATTCCTGACTGTGACCCAGATCAGCTGCCACATCCAGTCTCCATCCATCCACATTGTAGGGCGGAGATACCCATTTTTTCGCTACATGAAGGACATAGTCCATCAGTTCCTGGGATCCCTCGTAGTTCAGCTTCGGCAGTGTGTCATGTCCCCACCATCCGTCATAGGAATTGTTATAGGGCCATGCTGCCTGATTGTGGAAATCAAAGTAATTCCGATAAGGGCTGTCAGCACTGACATAGGCACCCTTGTCATATCCTTCCGCATTCTCATAGATGCGCTCTCTGTCCATCCATTTATTAAAGGAACCACAGTGATTGAACACGCCATCCAGAATGACTCTCATACCTCTGCGGTGTGCCTCTGCCACCACCTGAGCAAACAGCTCGTTGCTGGCTTCCAGATTCGCCTTGTTAGTCACACGGTCGATGTAACGGGAAGCGAAACGGTTCTCCCGCTGTCCGTCGGGAAGCAGATCCCCTTCATCACTGACAATCTTTCCAATATGAGGATCAATATAATCATAATCCTGAATATCGTATTTGTGGTTGGAAGGGGAGACAAACAGAGGATTAAAATAAATCACCTCAACTCCCAGATCCTGCAGGTAGTCCATCTTATCCAGCACACCCTGCAGGTCTCCGCCGTAGAACTCACGGACATCCATCTGTGCGGGATAACGTCCCCAGTCCTCTACGCGGTGTACCGGTTCTCCGATGTAGCAATATTCATTGGTCAACACATCATTGGAAGAATCTCCATTGCAGAAACGATCCGTATAGATCTGGTACATAACCGCTCCCTTGGCCCAGTCGGGGGTATGGAAACCGGGAATGATAATGAAATCATAATATTCATTAACTTCCTGCACCAGGCCCCGCATATCAAAGATGCCGGTAATTCTGCCGGTCTGCACCTCAAAATAATAAGATACCTTCTGATCATCCAGACGCATTACGTAGGCATAATAGTCAAAATCATTTTTGCTCTCCACACGTACCATAAGATGCTTCTGTCCGCCGCATACCAGGAACACTCTGTCCACATTATTTCTGGCGGTCCGGAAGCGGATCGTCACTTCGGAAAAACAGGCCGGCTCTTCCGGAATCACATATTCCGCACTGGTATCTGTAAAAAGTGCTCTCCTGTTAAATACAGGTCTCATGGCCGCAATGTATTGCTGATTATATTCTGTTCGACGTAATCGCTCCAGATCCATCGTATCTACCCTTTCTGAGACTAATGTCTTACTATCTATATTATGACACTGCTTCTGCCAAAGTGCTTTGTTGTCTTGTGCGCTCCGGCAGTGTGACATGTCCCAAGCTCAAAAGCTCTATTTATTATACCCTTTTTCCTTACATCTGACAACTGCCCGCCTCTTTATTCAGCGATTTTTAGACAGTAAAAAGGACAGTCTTGGGAGGACTGCCCTTTTTAGAGAAGGTATTTCTTTCTTATGGGGTATAGCAAAAAACTATATAATGTATTGGGGGGGTTACGAGTATTATAATAGCATGCACTCCTATTTTTGACTATTCTCAAAATTCACAAATATCACAAAAGTGAGTATTCATTTTTGTATATTTTTCACAAAAACGGTTTGTACAATACTACCAATTCCACGAAACTCCCGCGAAAACCTTTTCCTATACGAAAAGACCCTCGAATTCTTCTCTGGTGATCTTCTCCTTCTCCAACAGCAGCTGTGCACAGCTATGCAGCACATCCTCATGCTGTAAGATAATATCCTTGGCTTTGGTATAGCAGTCATCTATGATGTGCTTGACTTCCTTATCAATCTCACCGGAAATCTCCTCACTGTGCGCCTTGGCATGTGCCAGATCCTTACCGATGAAGACCTCATCATCGTCATCGTCATAGCAGATGACACCGATATTATCAGACATTCCGTAACGGGTTACCATACGGCGGGCTGTCTTGGTGGCTTTCTTAATATCACTGGAAGCTCCTGTGGTGATATCACCGAAGATGATCTCCTCCGCAATACGTCCTCCCAGAGATACCATGATATCCTGGAGCATACGGCTCTTGGTGGCGAACATCTCATCCTTTTCCGGCAGGGGCATGGTATAACCGGCAGCTCCCACTCCGGTCGGGATAATGGATACGGTATAGACCGGTCCCACATCCGGAAGTACATGGAACAGGATCGCATGGCCTGCTTCATGGTATGCAGTGATCTTCTTCTCCTTGTCGGAAATGATACGGCTCTTCTTCTCTGCACCGATTCCTACTTTGACAAATGCCCTCTTAACATCTTTATTTGCGATAAAGGAGCGATTCTCCTTCGCTGCGATGATCGCTGCCTCGTTCAACAGATTCTCCAGATCCGCTCCGGTGAATCCTGCGGTAGTCTGTGCAAGCTGCTGTAAATTTACATCATCTCCCAGGGGCTTATTCTTCGCATGTACCTTCAGTATTTCTTCTCTGCCACCCACATCCGGAGTCCCTACCGCTACCTTACGGTCGAAACGACCGGGACGCAGGATTGCAGGATCCAGAATATCCACACGGTTGGTGGCCGCCATAACGATAATGCCTTCGTTGACACCGAAACCGTCCATCTCTACCAGTAACTGGTTCAGGGTCTGCTCTCTCTCATCATGTCCGCCGCCCATACCGGTACCACGCCGTCTTGCCACGGCATCGATCTCATCGATAAATACGATACAAGGTGCATTATGCTTTGCTTCTTCAAACAGATCGCGCACACGGGATGCGCCGACACCGACGAACATTTCCACGAAATCAGATCCGGAGATGCTGAAAAAAGGTACTCCGGCTTCGCCTGCCACGGCTTTCGCCAGCAAGGTCTTACCGGTTCCGGGAGGGCCCTCCAACAGGACACCCTTGGGGATTCTGGCTCCGACACCGGTGTATTTTCCCGGCTCCTTCAGGAAATCAACGATCTCCTCCAGTTCTTCCTTTTCCTCTTTCAGACCGGCTACCTGAGCGAATGTGACACTCTTGTCACCCAGTGTCATCTTGGCGCGGCTTTTGCCGAAGTTCATCATCTTGCCGTTACCACCGCCTGCCTGTTGGGCATTCATCATCATGAACAGGAAAGTTCCCACCGCCAGCACGACCAGCATCGGCAGCATATAGGTCAGGAACCAGTTCTCCCTTTCAATGTCATTGACCACCGGATCAAACCCATACTCACGTACCAGGGTCTCCAGTTCTGTAATGTCCGTTGCGTACAGCTTATGAGATACACCGTTCTTCATCTGGATCTCCAGATATCCGGTAGGTGCTTCTCCGTTGGGCTGCACCACGACTTCCGATACATTGCCGGCATCCAGATCCGCAATGAACTCCGCCTTGGTGTATTCATCTGTACGGTTGTTCAACAGGTTGAGACCGAAGATCACCAGAAGCAGAAGTATGATAAATATAAAATATGAATTGATTGTTTTGCCGTTTTGTTTCAACTTCACGGGCCTCCTACATCTTTGTATCGCTTAATCGAATTCTACCACACCGATGTAAGGCAGATTACGATATCTCTGATCATAATCCAGACCATAGCCCACTACAAACTCATCGGGAATATTAAATCCGGTATAATCCACATGGACATCGATCACTCTTCTCTCGGGTTTGTCCAACAGGGTGCACAGACGTAAAGAAGCCGGACCTCTGTCCTTCAGCATCTCCAGCAGATAGCTCAGGGTTCTTCCGCTGTCCACGATATCCTCTACTACAATAACTTCCTTATCTTTCAGAGATTCGTCCAGATCCTTCACGATCTTGACTACACCGCTGGACTTGGTATCGCTGCCATAGCTGGATACGGACATAAAGTCCAGAGATACGGGAACAGTGATACGCTTTGCCAGTTCACACATGAAAAAGCTTCCACCCTTCAGTACACATACAAGGTGTACCTGCTTGCCCGCATAGTCCCTGCTGATCTGCTCACCGATCTCCTGGATTCTCTTATCTACTTCCTCTTCTGTCAACAGTACTCTGATATGCTCTGCCATTTTCTTTTGTCTTTTCGCTTTTAAGCGAACTCCTTTCTTATTAATTGTACCTTTAAAATACGTTTTGTATTCTCCGTTACTTTATAATATTCGCTGATACGGTATCCCACGACCCACAGTACATGCTCTCCCTCTGCCAGGATCGGCAGTCTGTCGCGTTCCGCCTGTGGGATCTTTTGATCGACCAGATAACTTTTCAGCGATTTATGGATCATCCCGCCTCTGCCGTCAGCAATGGTCAGATAGTCACCCGGCTTTCTTGTCCGTATCACCGGACATTTTTTTATTTTATCATAATCAAACCATTTCGTATACTGATTTGTGGGAACTTCTTGGTTTTTTTCATGGGCAGCGGCCAGGTCACACACACAGTATTCCACCGTTCCCACTTCACATTCCACTGTCCCTGTCTGTCCGGGAGAAAGCTGCAGAGTTGGTTGATATTTCTCAGCCACTTCCGTCTTCTCCAAAAGCTCCCTGTCTGTCCTCTCTACTGTCAGCAGGACTTCCTCATATTGCCGTCTACCCCGGATGCCGAACGGAAGACAGATCTGCCGGTTGCCTTCCCTGGTAAACAAGGTCAGCAGCTCCTGAATATGCTGGTAAGTGATGTCTTTCTGCCCGGGAGACAATTGCTTCACTTCTTCATACAAGAGGCGCTTACGGATCACAGGATGCAACGACAGAAAAGACTCCACAGCAATACAGATCACCGCGTTCCGGCTGTCCCCCGTCTCTGCGGACTCTCCGTCACCGTCCGTTGCCCGGATACATCGGCCAGCTGCTTCTTTTGTCTGCAGTTCCAGATAGTCCTCCGTCTCCGCCAGCAGCTCCGCCGTCTGATTCATATGCGCTACACAGCCCTTTACAATATTCTGCTCCGCATAAGGCAAAATATGATGCCGAATACGATTTCTTGTGTAGTCATCCTCCTCATTGGTGGCATCCTTGCAATAGACAATTCCTCGCTGTTGTAAAAACTTCTCGATCTCCCACCGTTCCAGACATAGGAGCGGTCGTATAATCCGATCTCTCACAGGCATAATGCTGGCCAGTCCCCGGATTCCACTGCCCCGGAACAAATGGAACAGCTGGGTCTCGCTGCGGTCATTGCTGTTGTGGGCCACTGCGATCTTCGTGGCTCCCCACTCCTTTGCCGCCTTTTCAAACGCCTCATATCTCGTTCTGCCCCCGGCTTCTTCCTCAGAGATTTTCTCCATGCGGGCTCTGTTCCTTACCTCTGCCCTGGTCAGGAAAAAAGGGATTCCTCTCTCCTCGCAGAGCTGCTCCACATACCGGGCATCTTCTCCGGCCTCCGCGCGAATGCCGTGATCCACATGCACTACGGCAATGTCTGTAGGTACTTCCTTCTGCCATTCCAGCAACAAAAATAAGAGGCAAACCGAGTCTGCCCCTCCAGAAACACCAGCTACCACACGGTCGCCGGCCTGCAGCATGTGATGCTCTCTGATATATGCAAATACTTTTTCTCGCGTATCCATCCATGTATTCATGTTTTTACTCTATCCTAATTATGGGGAAAAATCAAGGCGGCATCACGTGTTTTCCCACAGGCAGAGCACAAATACCGTCATATCGTCCCGAATCCGTCCTTCTGAGGCACAGATGGCATAGGACAATATTTTCTCTGCGATCTCCTGCGGGTTCTGTTCCTGCAGCCCTTCCAGCACCTGTGCCATGCGCTCTTCCCCGTCTTCCATCATATCCAGAACCCCGTCCGTCATCATGACCAGCAGATCTCCCGGCCGGATCTGACACATCTGTCGTTCTATCTGCACTTTTTGAAAAATACCTAACGGCAGGCTTTCGCCGCCGACACAGAGAACCCTTCCGGAGGTCTTCCAGAACGTGGCAACACCGCCCACCTTGCAGATCTCACATTCGCCGGTATACAGATCCAGGCTGCAAAGGTCTATCGTAGGATGATCGTCCTCTTCATTTTGCGCATACAACGCGGAATTCAGGAGATTCACAGATGCCTCGGTCCCGAAGCCCGCCTCCAGCATTTTTTCCATGAGATCCATGACTCTGCCGCTGCCCCGGCTGGCATCCTCCCCGGAGCCTGTCCCATCAGACAACATCAGGATCAGCTTCCCTTTTTCCGATTCCATGGTGGCATACTGATCCCCCGAGACTTTCTCCCCTTCTTTTACCGCCCGGCTCACCCCCGTCAGTGCTATGTATTTCGGTTCCTCTGTGAACAGAAAACAATGCGGCTCCTGCTCCACGAGATAAGGGCTTCCTGAAGAGACCTGCAGCTTTTTTCCCAATAATACCGTCAGCATGTCCGCCACCTGTGCCGCCTTATAGTGCCTTTTTTCGGTGGACAGTGTCATACTGATCCCTGCTTCTGTCCCGGAGCTGCTGCCGTCCTTCTCCACATAGCAGAGGTCTCTGGCGATGATCCCTTCACTCTTGAGCGCCTGTACCAGGCTTTTCCTCTTTTTCTCTTCCAGCGGACAATACCCCAGTTCCTCTCCTGCCACCCGTTCCATGATCCGGGCCACTTCCTGCAGATGGTCTCCCATGATCTGTCTGCTCTGCCACAGCATACATTTTTCCAGAATATTCTGCCTGTCCTCTCCTGTAATCTGTATCTCCTGCCGAAAGCTCTTCCCCAGTTCCTCAAAACTCTCCGCATATCCCATCAGTTTCTGTCTGCACAGCAGTGAGATCTGTGCACACTGTTCTCTCTCCAGCCGTTCCTGCTCCTTTTTCCCTATGATCATGGCATCCTCCCCTTTCTGTTTTCACGATTATAGGGCAGTTTTCCTCTTCCTTTTGTCAAATCGAGGGAGGGAGAGACTTCATTTTTTGCGACAAAAAAAGCAGGTTCACTGTTGAGAAACAGTTTCCCTGCTTAATTGTCTTCCTGAAAAAGGATCTCACCTTCGTATACCAGTCCCAGCTTATCCTTCGCCACCTCTTCCACATAAGCTTTCGTCTGAGTGTACTTACCGAATTCCTCGATCTGTTCCGCTCTGGTCTGCTCTGCTTCGATCTGCGCGCCAAGACTTGCGATCTGGGTATCATAGCCCGCAATCTTCTGTTGTAATTCCACGCTCCGCGCCGCAACGACCACCATGATCATCAACACGACCAGGGTCACCAGGAACATACTGAACCGGTTCTGGTGTCTCTTGCGGTAGGCTGCTTTTCTTCTTGCCATACGCGCATCTCCTTTTAATGAATATTTTAAGCATTTTCCTAAGTATAGTCAACTGCTTTTTCAGCCAATTTCCCGTTATCCGCAAGGCTTTCCGGATTGGGTGCAGAAGAGTATTCAGGCCCAGTGCCACATACTTTACAAAAAAGGGACTGATTGTCCTGTGATACAGGTACATTCCCGCCAATGCCCCCAGCACGGCAAACCATCGCAGGTTCCCGTTACTTTCATGAAACATCAGCAGAAAGACCTTTCCCGCACAGTAGATCCAGAATGCCAGATCTTCCAGAGATACCATGCTGGTACTGTGAGCGAACACTCTTCGCAGGATCCGCAGAATATCATACAGAAAAGTGATCCCCACACCCAGCAGAAAGGAATGCAGCAGAAAAACATTTTCATCCATCAGCGGAACAGCCTGCCCAGGAAGGATTCCTGTTTTTCTCCGGATGCTGCGGTATCCGAATATACAAGGCTGTCGATCCGGCCGTCAATATCCACTTCCCCCTTGTCTAATGTCAGGCGGTTCACATGGAGCTCGTTGCCACGGATCATCAGCATCCCCTGTTCCGTCTCCAGCAGGATCTCCCGCAGATCAAAGGAAAGGACGTCATTTACCCCATTCACGGTACATGTCCGTCTGTTGGTCATGGTCACTTTATGCATACGTCCTGTCGCGTTTAAATCTTCCATTCTCTCCATAGCCTCCCATCCTCCGCTCCTTCCGGAACCGGACTTACAATGTATTGTATGGGAAAATGTGGAAATTTATACATAGAGAACCTGATATTATATATAACGGAAAAGTTCTTTGGCTTCTTCTTTTTTCACGGTCTCCTGTACATCCAGGACCTCGACTTTTACTTCCTTGTTGCCGAAAGAGATGGAAATGATATCTCCCTCTTTGACATTGGCGGATGCCTTTGCCGGCTTATCATTGATCAGCACTCTGCCGCTGTCGCAGGCTTCATTAGCCACAGTACGGCGCTTGATCAGTCGGGATACCTTCAAATATTTGTCTAATCTCATGCTTTTAACCTCACGATCATCCGTTTCTGAAAAACAAAAGAGACCCGAAAGGTTGTCCTATCGAGTCTCTGAAAATTCAGCTTCTATTATGCGTTCAGCATATCCTTTAATGCCTTACCAGCCTTGAACTTAGGAGCCTTGGAAGCAGCGATCTTCATAGGTGCGCCGCTCTGAGGATTTCTACCCTCTCTAGCTGCTCTGCTGGATACTTCGAAAGTACCGAAGCCAACTAACTGAACCTTACCATCCTTCTTTAACTCTTCAGCAACAACATCGGTGAATGCCTTTAATGCCTTCTCTGCGTCCTTCTTGGAAAGACCTGCCTGATCAGCCATAGCTGCAACTAATTCTGTTTTGTTCATATTGAACTCCTCCTGTAATGAGTTTTCGTTATTAATTTTACGCTCGAAAATAGTTCTTTTGAAACGTCTATACATATATATATCTGTTTTTATCCCTTTTGTCAAGGTTTTTCCGCATATTTACGGCATTTCTTCCCCTCCCGGAAAGGATCATTCTGTCGATGAAGAGCTGGCCGTCAGGTCTACAAATGAGTAGGATACATCCTTTTCTTCTTCATCCACCTGTACCGTATAACTTCTGGTTTCATAACCGGATTTTCGCAGGGTGATCACATGACTTCCTGGGGTCTTCTTAAAACTGCAGGGGGAAATTCCCACATAGTTGCCGTCCAGATATACCTCCACATTTTCCGGAGCATCAATATGCACGCGGTAATAGGTCGTAGTCGTATCTGCGGTGGAGGTAGATTCCGTTGCGGAAGAGCTGGAAGAACTGCTGCTTTCCGTACTGTCTTCACTGTCGGAGTCCGCCTTATCCAGCTGGACATCCACTCCCGCGGATTCCTGCCCCACCCTGAGATACTGTGTAAGCGACTTATAGCCGTCCGCCTTCGCTATGATCTGATGAATACCGTATTCCAGCGTGACCGGCTGGGAAGCATCCACCTGACTTCCATCGATATACAATTCTGCATCGGAAGGATTCAGGGAAAACAGCACCATACCGTACTGTGCCTCTGCCACTTCCAGATCACCGATATCCAGTGTTGTTTCCTCGTTGCGGTTGATCACGACATTTTTCGTGCCGCCACCTCCATTATAGCTGATATCTACCTGATAGCTTCCCTCCGGCACAGTCACCAGCATGTCCTCTGTGATCCGTACGATCTGTGTCTGGCCGATTTCCAGCCAGCCGCCCACAAAGTTCTCATCATTGACCAGTCTGAGGTATCCATGGCCTTTTTCCACCGTTACGCTGAGCACTGTGCTGTCAATGCCGTGAAATGTCAGGATATCCGCCGGATTCAGATCCATTTTTTCAATGCTGTGTCCCTGGGAAAAATACTGGGTATCCTTAGACAGCTGGAACACCTCTTCCCCGATGGCCACCTCATTCCGTACGGTATTCATCTCGTAGTGCTCCACATCTTCATACTGCCATGCTGTCTGCGCCAGCTGCATGGAGGTCAGATGCTTCTGACTTTTCAAAAAA
>ERZ506805.595-NODE-595-length-9772-cov-5.49542_pt1 | contig 9772 bp, 7 predicted proteins | sample MGYA00513183_ERZ506805 | MGnify/ENA metagenome assembly ERZ506805
TTTACCAGTGCCAGATGATGCTCTCCTGTAATGTCATTGATATAGCCATACATTTTAAAATCACCGTACTGCGTTGGGAGGTTTGCAGCTGCTTCCTCCTTTACATGCTTTTCATGTATTCTTATATAATCCTGCAGATCACGAATCGTAATAAATGTAAGGTTATGCTCTTTTGCCATTTCCCATAGCTGTGATGTACGCATCATAGTGCCATCTTCTTTCATAACTTCACAGCACACGCCGCATTCTTTCAGTCCGGCAAGTCTCATAAGATCTGTTGTTGCCTCCGTATGGCCATTTCGTACCAGAACCCCGCCTTTTCTGGAAATAAGCGGAAATACATGTCCCGGTCTTCTGAAATCCTCCGGTTTTGACTGATCATCCACACACTTCATGATAGTATAGGAGCGCTCTTCCGCAGAGATACCTGTGGTTGTATCTGCGTGATCTACTGCCACGGTAAATGCTGTACTGTGATTGTCCGTATTCTCCGCAACCATCGGCGGAAAGTTCAATCTCACCGCAATTTCTGCACTCATCGGTGTACAGATAAGACCCTTTGCATAGGTCGCCATGAAATTAATATTTTCTCTGGTCGCAAACTCTGCCGCACATATCAGATCTCCCTCATTTTCTCTGTCCGGATCATCTGTGACCAGAACTATTTTTCCTTCCTTAAGATCCCTAAGTGCTTCTTCAATTGTGTTGTACTGATAATTTTGTGACATAGTGTATATCCTCCTGTTCTAAAACCCGAATTCTTCAAGAAACTCCATCGTAATTCCGGATTCTTTTTTCTCTTCTTCGTTTTTTCTGATGCCAAGCAGTTTTTCTACGTATTTTCCGATCACATCATTTTCCAGATTAACCAGATCCCCCGGCACCTTTTCCAAAAGAGTGGTTTCTTCTCCTGTATGTGGAATGACCGACACCTGAAAACCAGCTTCATCAACCCTTGCAACTGTCAGGCTGATCCCATCAATACAGACGGATCCTTTTTCCACGATCAGATGCAAAATCTGTGGCGATGTCTCAATTGATACCCAGATGGCATTTTCTTCCCGGAGCATGGAACGTATCACGCCAGTCCCATCAATATGGCCGCTTACTATGTGTCCCCCGAACCTGCCGTCTGCAGCCATTGCACGTTCCAGGTTTACCTGGCTTCCGGCCTTGCAGCTGCCAAGACTGCTTCTTCTGATCGTCTCTGCCATCACATCGGCAGTAAATCCGTCCGGCTGAATCGACGTAACTGTCAGACACACACCATTCACAGCGATACTGTCACCGATCCTTGTCCCTTCCAGGACTTTCCGGGCTTTCACTGCCAGGATCCCTGATTCCCCTGTCAGCTGTATATAACGGACTTTTCCTTTCTCTTCTACGATTCCTGTAAACATGATTCCTCCTGTTTTTTATCACACACCTGACATTTTATCCGGATATCCTCACCGATCTGGCAGATATCTGTATATTTCAGTTCCACTGCTTCAGACGGCAGTTCAACTCCAATACCCTCTACCGGTGTCTTCCCAGCCACACCGCCAAACAGCTTTGGTGCCACAAAAGCCTGTACTTCCTTTACAATTCCAGCTCGCAGTGCACTGTCATTTAACGTACCTCCTCCCTCCAGGAGGATGCTGTCAATGCCTCTGTTTCCAAGATCTGCCATCAGCTTCTTAAGGTCTATCTGATTCTTTTCGTCGGGACAGTAAATGGTTTCAACTCCCATGGTATGTAATATTTTTATTTTCTCTTTTGCATTTTTCTGTTCTGCATAAGCCACGATCGTCCGGTACTTTTCCGCACTTTTTACAATCTGACTGCCCGGCGGGATCCTGAGCTTACTGTCACACACAATCCTGACAGGACTTTTCCAGCCTTCTACCCGGACGTTTAACATCGGATCATCTGCAAGCACAGTTCCAATACCAGCCATGATTCCCATGTACTGATGCCGCATATGCTGTACTTCTTTTCGTGCAGATTCTCCGGTGATCCATTTTGACGCTCCTGTTTTCGTTGCGATCTTCCCATCCAGTGTCATGGCATACTTCATTACCACATAAGGAGTCTTCGTAGTAATATAATGGAAAAACACCGGGTTCAGCTGATCACATTCTTCTCTCATAAAATCTTCAACTACTGTTACACCGGCTTCCCTTAACATCTGTACACCTTTTCCTGCCACTTTCGGATTCGGATCTCTGGAACCGATCACCACTTTTCTGATCTTCTGTTCAATGATCGCTTCCGTACATGGAGGTGTTTTACCATGATGACAGCAAGGCTCCAACGTGACATAAATCACCGCACCTTCTGCTGATTCTGTAAGAGAAGCAATTGCATTACGTTCCGCGTGAAGTTCTCCATACTTTTTATGATAGCCTTCCCCGATGATCTTTCCGTCTTTTACGATCACTGCCCCTACCATAGGATTGGGATTCGTCCAGCCTTCTCCTTTTTTGGCCAGTTGAATAGCCCGAAGCATATATTCCTGATCCGTCATTTCTATTCCTTCTTTCTTATTCCTGTTCTTTGCCTGGGCTACGCCGAGGCTTTTAAACATGTGCAATCGGATTCACAGACAAGTGAATGGTATAGTTATTTCGAAAACGATGTACCAGATACAAAAAAAGCCTGCAGAAATATCTGCAGGGTGGAATTGATCTGTTACATATGATTGATAAATGAATGTCTGATTTTCCTATATAAAAAGCTCTGAAATGGATCACCATCTCAGAGCTCTGATACTACATTCATTCATACAAAAAATCAACTGTACTATCATCTTCTTCCATCCAGACTGTACTGTCGGCCCCGGAATCTCACCGGATCATGCCTCTCGGCTCGCGGGCTTTACCGCCGGTAGGGAATCTCACCCTGCCCTGAAGATATCTTTTTGTTTATTTTAATACTTTATCTGTTGTTTGTAAAGCAGAATTTTTATTTTACTTAGTTTACTGATGGAGATAGAATATCCATATACACAATAAATATCCTCATTTTATCCATATATTATATCGTTTTATGGATTGTTTTTTCATTAAAATTACACTATTTTTTCACTATTTTTCATTACTTCATCGTTTTCGCCAATGAATTGAGCAATGCCCACATCTCTGGATTAGCCAATACTTTTGCCAGAAGTTCCGGATCAACTTCATCAGCAACAGAACCGTCACAAGCAACCAAACGATAACGGTTTCTGTATAGAGTTGGTTGAAGCTTCTGGTTAAAGATTTGCAAAAGTTCCCATAGTGCATTATCTTTTAATTTTGCACGCTGGTGATAGAAGGCGGCTTTTGATGGTGTTTCATCAGTGCGTCCGAAAAAATGATAAAGTTCTCTCTCTCTGATATTGTATATCCACTATAGTTTTAGATGTATCATCTTTACCATCTTGAATTGATCAGAAACTGTCATACTGACCTTTGTGGATAGCTTTAAGCCATTTTTAGGGATGTAACGATAGTATGGTTCCTCCGCAATCACCTTCACATTACCCCCGATCTTTGTTGCCAGTTCTTCCGCTGAATCCACATAAAAGAACATTTGTGCATCGGCATGGCCGACCTGTTTCATATATTTTTTCTTCATCATGGTCATTCCTCTTTTGTTCACCGTATCAAAAACAACTTCCATATTTCCAAATTGCTCAATCATACGCAGAAGGGCAATGACCTTATGTTCCTCAAAATAATGAAATAACCCGCCTGCAGTAACGAGAATAGGAGCATCAAGTACATCATTGCGAACTTTTTTGATCCAATCCTTTGCAAAGGCATCCCCGGAAATATATAATTCCCTCTCTGGTTCGGGAAGAAGTCCCCGCCGGTATTCGATTACATGAGGCAGATCCATGGCATACCAGTGTGTCTTTCCGTTATCACATCGGTGATAGGTTGTTTCCAGACCACAGCCCAACTGGACAATCACACCGTCCGGTCTGCGTTCCAGAAAAGTCCGAATAATCCGATCCATATTAGCAGACCGGGAAGCAGAGGCCAAAAGGGTATACTGGCTCTGCATATTCTGTTTAATCAAGTCTGAAGGCAGCTTCTTTTTCAATTCCAATGCTTTTTTATCATATAAAATTTGCGGGTAATGCTCACTAGCATAAATTCTTCCCAGCATAGGGACGAACAGTGTATCCTCCACGACTCCTAACTTGGACATAGCCAAACCTCCTGTTTTGATACATTACTTTCTGCCGACAAGCAACCGGGAAGACCCCAGCATCATCATGGCAGCCCGACGGTGGGAGCCAAAAGCTTCCTGTGCGATATCAACGAGTCGTACTTCCTCATACCCCATATCCCGCAGTTTCTGCGCAAAACCTTCCATGTCACCGTACATCTTTGGTTTCATATCATCGTTGAGTGCAAAGACGCCGCCTTTTTTCAATACCCGCAGGCTTTCCAGCAGCAGTTTCTGCATATCAGCACCCATAACATTGTGATAGACATAGTTGCTGATGACTACATCAAAGCTCTCATCAGGAAAATCCAGCTGCTTCGCATCACCGTGCTGAAATACACAGCGGGAAGCCACGCCCTCACTGGCAGCATTTTTCTCGCAGAGTGCTTTGCTGTAATTGTACACAGCGCCCCAGTGATCAACACCGATCACTTTTGCTTTCGGCCATGTCAGAGCTGAACGGATTGTCAATGCTCCGGAGCCGCAGCCTACTTCCAGAATCTTCCCCTCGCCGTCATAGTCCAGATGAGAAAGAACGACTCGATGAACCTGTTCCATGATTCCGCCAATGATGTAAAAGACAGGGTTGGACATCCAGCTTCCATAGTCTTCTCCGTGGGTACCAAGTCGGATATTTTCCTGCTTACAATGGTTCTTGTTCATTACATTTCCTCCTTCTTTACGCAAGTTTCCAATTCTGGCTTTCTGTCTGCAGTTTTACCATATGGGCATATACACCATTCTTTTCTTCCAGATCCTTTGGTGATCCTTCTTCTGCCACGGTGCCATCAGAAAGGACAACAATTTTATCTGCTCCTGCTACGGTACGCATCCTGTGGGCGATGACCAGAACCGTTTTATCTGCGATCAGACGGGAAAGGGCTGTCTGTATCAGAGTTTCATTCTCCACATCCAGGGAAGCAGTAGCTTCATCTAAAAGAATGATCGGCGCATTTTTCAGAAATGCACGGGCAATAGAGATACGCTGGCGCTCTCCGCCGGAAAGTTCACAGCCATTTTCCCCGATATTGGTATGCCATCCATCCGGCAGTTTTTCCGCAAATTCATCCACATTGGCAAGTTTCGCAGCAGCAATGACTTGTTCATCTGTGGCGTCTTTGTTTCCGATTCGGATATTTTCCAGAATCGTATTGTCAAACAGTGTAACATCCTGGAATACGATGGAATACAGAGAAAGCAGTGTTTCCGGGTCAATTCGGGATACATCCATGCCTCCCACGGTAATCTTTCCTCTGTTAATATCCCAGAACCTTGCTGCCAGCCGGGATACGGTTGTTTTTCCGCCGCCAGATGGGCCGACCAAAGCCGTAACCTCTCCCTGTTTTGCCGTAAAGGAAACATCTTTCAATACGGTTTCTCCGGTATTGTAGGCAAACCCAACATGGTCAAAGACAATATCATACCCCTGATTGGAAAGCCTGTCGCTGCCCTGCTGGATCGGATGATCGAGAATTTCATTCATACGGGCAATGTTGGTTCGTGTACTGATGACTGCCGCAAGATTCTGGAGTGCGCCCTGCAGAGGGTCATATAAACGGGATACTACCAGAAGGAACATAAAGAATGTAAGCACGGAGAGGCTTCCTTGCATGAGCAAAACAGCTCCCACCAGCGCAACCGTTGCAATACCAAGCTTCAGCACCAGCGATGCGGAAACCACAAAAACAGCAAGGCCGAATTCATTGAGGATGGAACGATGCTCCACGGCACGGATCTTCTTTTCCAGACCTTTTAAATATGCCTGTTCCGCATTGTTCGCTTTCAGGTCACGAACCGTTTCAATGCACTCCTGTATCCCGTCTGCGCAGGCCATCTTTACATCCATGGCTTTCTGATTCAGATTTTCCTGAATCTTTGCGGAAAATCCCACAATCGCAAAGGCAACCGGCAGAACCCATAAGGCAGCCAGTGCCATTCTCCAGTCCGTAAAGAGCAGACCAATGGAAATCAGAACTGTAGAAATGATCGAACCCGCAAGCTCAGGGATAAAATGCGAAAAACTCTGCTCCAGGAAGGTGCAATCCGCCATAATGGTACTGGTAAGATCGGCTAAATCCTTTTTCCCGAAAAAGGAAAGGGGGATTTTGCGCAGATGCTCTGCCAGGGTAATGCGGCGGATACCGCTTTCTTTGTAAGTGGCAAAATAGGTCGCATTGTATTGAAAGAAAGTGGTCAGCAGAATCAAGCCGATACACACCACGCAGCCTGCCACATAAAATGGAATTTTCCCACCGGGAACACCCCCGTTCATCAGATCGCTGACCAGGTAATATAAAAGTCCCACCGGAAACATAAAAGACAGATTCTGAAGGACACAGGCCAGGCAGCCTTTGATCAGGTCTTTTGCTCCCTGTTCAGACAGGGCATATTTTTTCTGCAGTTTTTTGATCATATCACTGCACCTCCTTTGTTACCTTCCATTGCACGGAAGTCTGGTAATTTTTCCACATACGGCTGAATATACCGTCTTTTGCAAGCAATTCGCGACTGTTTCCGCACTCGGCAACCCGTCCGTCGCAAATGACAAAAATCTGATCCACATTTGTTACGGTAGAAAGCCTGTGGGCAATCATAATCACGGTCTTACCCTCGGAAAGTCTTGAGAAAGCAGCCTGTACGCGGCTTTCGTTATCCGGGTCAGCAAAGGCAGTGGCTTCATCCAGAATGATAATCGGAGCATTTTTCAGCATCACACGGGCAATGGCAATTCGTTGCTGCTCGCCGCCGGAAAGATAGACACCCTTTGTACCGATGACCGTATCCACACCCTGTGGGAGTTTTTCCAGAATATCATCGCATTGCGCGTGATGAAGGGCAGTCAGAACTTCCTCACGGGCAGCTTCCGGTTTTCCCATACGCACATTTTCCAGAATGGATGCCTTGATCAGACGGCTGTTCTGAAATACGAAAGACACCGTGTTCATGAGTTCCTCTTTCGGGATGTCTTTCACATTAACACCACCGATTTTTACCATTCCGCTCTGGGGATCAAAGAATCGGGAAATCAGGTTGGCAAGGGTTGTTTTTCCACCGCCGGATGGACCTACAAAAGCTACCGTCTGTCCTGCAGGAATGGTCAGTGAAATATCTTTTAATACTTCTTTTTCTCCATCATAGCTGAAATGAACCGATTTCAGCTCCACGGAAGCGTTTTGAGGATGCTTTGAATGTTTCGTTTCCTCCAGAGGCTTCAAATGCAAAACGCTGTCAATTCTCTGTAAAGCGTCGTCTACGATCATGGCGTTTTCACTTTGGAACATAATGCGTGTCAGTGTGACAGAAATAACCGGTGTAATGATGATATAGAAAATAAGATCCAGTAAGAAACCGGAAGTCACACCGTCTTGCGTAAGCAACAGTCCTCCGGCAATCAGTGTGGCAAAAACGCCGTTGATCGCAGCTGTATAGAACATCATCGGTGTCCGAAGCTGCCTGGTATAAGCAATCACCCATACTTTATACCGGTCAATGGAGTCTTTAAACTTCTTAAAGGAAAAGATCGTCTGGCCAAAGGTTTTTACCACCGGAATCCCACGGACATACTCTACCGCTTCATTGGACATATCATCCAGCGCATTCTGGTATTCTTTCATCTTTTCCTGCATCTGCTTTCCGGTCATTGCCATCATGATCAGAAACCCCAGCACAACCGGAACAAGACTCAATAGTCCCAGTCTCCAGTCAAACACGAACAACAGCACCAAAAGACCGCAGGGGGTTGCAATGGCATTGGCTCTGTCGGGAAGCTGATGGGCGAGATAGGTTTCGGTGGCTGCGCTGGATTCGTTGACAATCTTGCGCAGTTTTCCGCTGCCAAAACTCTCGGCAAACCCAAGAGGCAACTTAACAATATGCTCCATGGTCTGGATACGCAGGTTTGTGGCAATACGAAATGCTCCCAAATGGGAACACATCAGCCCTGCTATGTAGACAAGCACCGCTATAACCGCAAACAATACTGCCATCCAGCCATTACCGGTCAGGTTCTGTGCCTGGTCAAAATTCGGTGCCACCTCCAATACTTCCTTGATCATTTTCCAGATGTAATAGAATGGTACCAGAGCAATCAGGGCACTGATCGCAGAAAGCACCCAGGAAGTATAGGTCAGGTACTTATGGCTGCCTGCAGTTTCCAGCAGGCGTGATAAATTGGATTGCTTTTTCAAAAAAATTCCTCCTTTTCTTTGTATTTATGATAAAGAGAACACGTCTATGTTCTTACAATATCCGAATTTAGATTAGTTTTAGCTAACTACCAAGTAAAAATTATAAGGCATTACTGCCCCATAATTTTCATCCATCCCGCTGTATAAAAGGCGCGCATTTCTCTGACGTAGTTTTCGGCATCTTTGAGCGGCATTTCGTGGATGATCAATTCAAAAAAGGTATGAAACATTCCGGTGATCAGAATATGCTCCAGCGAAGGATCGATATGCGGAGAGGGCCTTCCAAGCTTCCTTAAAACCTCCTGATAGGCATGAGTCCCTTCCACTTCAATCTCCACCATTTCATCAATTAGCCTGGCAAATTTTGTTCCTTCCGAACAGCAGAGGATCAGTTTACATTCCTCTAAATGTTCGTACGCATAATGGAGCATATCGTACATACAAAGCCCCGAAATGTCACTCATGACTTCCGGCTGCTGGGCAGCTGGTAGTTCGGCAAACTCCTGCTGTGCCTTTATAAAACGTTTGAGAATATATTCGTAATGCTCACCAACGATGGCTTCAAAAAGTTCTTCTTTACTTTTATAATATCCGTAAAAGGCTCCGGTAGTCATTCCCACGGATTTCACAATATTCCGCAGGGAAGCGTCTTTATATCCTTTTTCTAAAAATTCTGCTTTCGCTGCCCGGTGGATATTTTCTAAAGTCGTTCCATTTCCGTTTATTTTGCACACCTCCTATATAACAGTGATATATAACACTGTTATAAGTTTAATCTCTAAAAATTATTTTGTCAAGAGCAACAAGAAATAGTTGCATAAAAATAGCAATCCAAACAGCATTCTGCACTTTATTACTGATAAAATTTTCAAATACTGGTTTTGACAAAAGTTTCATTTTTTCTAATAAATGATAAGCAGGGTGGAGTTTGTTCTCACACCCTGCTTTGTGATTATCATGAACTACTCGAAGATCTTCTTCACTTTTTCTTTCAGCCTGTCCATATGCCTGTAAACCGCCTTTTCGGTAATCTTCAGATACCTGGCTATTTCATGAGTGCTATACCCCTGGATCTTCATCAGAACGATCTGAAGGGTAAGCCTGTCCACGGTGATCAGCACATGATACAATTCCTGATTCTCAATACGATCCAGAAAGTCCTGTACTGTTTTCAGTTCTGCCTGATCTGTGGATGCTGCTACGGTATCCAGATATGTACCTGTTCTATTTGATTTTTCTTGAGTAATTCATAAACAAGATAATCATCAACCCCCAGCAGATCTGCGACTTCCTTAACGGAATAGGACCAGGATTTTAATTCTTTCCCTGATTCTTCTCCGGTAACTTTATGATATTTAATCTGATTGGCGTACCATTTTTCAAAG
>ERZ506805.604-NODE-604-length-9698-cov-5.54164_pt1 | contig 9698 bp, 8 predicted proteins | sample MGYA00513183_ERZ506805 | MGnify/ENA metagenome assembly ERZ506805
CAGACGTGTGCTCTTCCGATCTAGCTGTTTTCATTACACATGCCTTTGCACGTAAAACGGCTGCTGTGCAGTTTGTGTATAATTTCTTTGCATCTTTACTTGTAAGAATCTTGATACCTGCTGTACCGAAAGCTACTCCTGCTGCAAAGATTCCTGTTTTTTTACCGTCAAATTTAATCATTGATGTATCCTCCTGTTGTGATTTTTAATTTATTGTAACCACTCAGCATCCTTTCGGTGCTGAACAGTTATGAACTGTTTTCAGATAAATATGATGGGCAAACGCATTATTGCGACATCAGCTTATTTATATTTCATGTATTATACAGCCAAAATTTCTATATTTCTACTTTTTTCTTCTTGTTGAGAAATGTTCTCATTTCAGACATGTTAAGAAGGTTACCGGAAACCGTATTGCCAAAAGAGAGTAAAAAACTGAAGAAATATAAGAAAGCCACCGGAAATTATACTCTTCAGTATTTCCCGGCGGTCATCAGTTCGTTCTCTATTTAAATTTTTACTTGTTTTCAATGTTTAAAATCACAGGAATTTACGAACATCCGCTCGATTTCCTGTTTGTCAATGTATCCACAGGCCTTCAGTCCTGTCAGAACTACATTGTTAAAACTGTCTTTTGATAATTTCTGGACTGTATTATCATCTAGCTCAATGGTGCATACACTTTCATCTTTACAATCCGGATTTCTCACGATTTTATACATATTTCTTCTGCTGATCGCACCAATTTCTTCCAAAAGATTTACCATACGGTAAACCGTAGCTGATCCGATGCCCGGATCCAGGCGGGATGCATTGTAATAGATTTCTTTACAGCAGGAACACTCATTTTCAAGAATGACTTCCAACAGCATTCTTCTCTGTTTGGTAATCCTGCATCCTCGCTTCTTTAATTCCTGGATTACAACATCTTTCTGCATTCGGGTTCTCTGGTAATTGGGCTCTTTACAATTTTCCTGTCTCTGTAATGCTGCTGCTCCCAAAATCACATCATCCTTCCGCTTGTTAATTTCTGTTTCCTGACATATGGCTGCTGTTTGGCATCAGGTTTCAGTAATATGCCTGATTCTCAATGGCACCCTCTGCAGTGGCTGCAGTCTCCGCCACATGATGACTTGCCGCTTTTTTTGTCTCTGACGATTCCTCTTATGATCAGTCCGACAATTAAAATCAAAATTGCTCCTACAATCAATGTTCCCATAAATGACACCTCCTGCTTTATATCATTATCATACACATATAATCACTATACTGCAATCTGATAATCAGCAGTCCACTAACTGTGAAGATACGTTACTGTTCACTTCGTTCTCAGTAACACGCTCCGCGATGAAAAAGGTATGAAACAGTTGCAATTCTGTTTATCAGAACCCGCACCACCAGATGGGACGCAGGCTCTGATCTTATTACTGTTTTATCTGGCTTTTGCCATACCCTTTACCTTTACATTAAGGCTGCCGATTTCCTTATAAGGTCTGAACAGCAGATATAAAAATCCGATGATAATTGCGAATGCAACCACTGTCCAGATACCGAAACCGCCGCCTGTAACCAGTGTACCGATCTGATAGATACACAGAGACACAAGATATGCAAGTCCACACTGATATCCGATTGCAAATAAAAACCATTTTGTATTGTTCATCTCTCTCTTGATCGCACCCATAGCTGCGAAGCAAGGAGCACAAAGAAGGTTGAATACCAGGAAGCCGTAAGCTGCGATCGGTGTCATGGCTGCTGCCAGGTTACCCCAGATCTCAGCACCGTCTTCTGCAACTTCTGCGAATCCATAAAGCATACCAAATGTAGCTACTACATTCTCTTTTGCGATCAGACCTGTAACAGCTGCAACTGCCATCTTCCATCCTTCGCCGGCTTTTGTCCAGCCAAGAGGTGCAAAGATCCATGCGATTGCTGTACCGATCTTAGAAAGGATACTCTCGTTAAGTTCTTCAACCATACCGAAGCTTCCGCCTTCCCATCCGAAGCTCATTAAGAACCACAGAATGATTGTTGAAAGAAGGATGATTGTTCCGGCTTTCTTAATGAAGGACCAGCCTCTTTCCCACATACTTCTTAAGATATTGCTGACTGTTGGCCAGTGGTATGCAGGAAGCTCCATAACGAACGGAGCCGGATCACCGGCAAACATTTTTGTTTTCTTTAAGATGATACCGGAGCAGATAATTGCTGCAATACCGACAAAGTAACAACTTGTTGCAACCCATCCGCTGTTTCCGAAGAATGCACCTGCGATCATGGCAATGATCGGAAGTTTAGCTCCGCAGGGAACGAATGTAGTTGTCATGATTGTCATCTTTCTGTCACGGTCATTCTCGATCGTACGGGAAGCCATAACACCTGGAACACCGCATCCACTGCCGATAAGCATTGGAATGAAGGATTTACCTGAAAGACCGAATTTACGGAAAATTCTGTCCATGATGAATGCTACACGAGCCATGTAACCACAGGACTCAAGGAATGCAAGGAATGCAAACAGTACAAGCATCTGAGGTACGAAACCGAGAACAGCTCCCACACCGGCTACAATACCATCAAGGATCAGTCCCTGTAACCATGCTGCACAGCCAATCGCATTCAGCCCTGATTCAATTGCCGGAGGAATGATCTCACCAAACAGAACATCGTTTGTCCAGTCAGTTACGAAAGCACCAACTGTAGTTACAGATACATAATATACGATAAACATTACAACTGCAAAGATCGGCAGTGCCAGCCATCTGTTGGTAACAATACGGTCGATCTTATCAGATGTGGAAAGCTTATCTTTTCTTGCCTTAGTCACACACTGACCAATGATAGAAGAAATATAAACATATCTCTCATTTGTGATAATACTTTCTGTATCGTCGTCAAACTCATTTTCCATTTCTTTGATCTCGGCAGATACATTTACGGATGTATTCATCTGCTCAATGATCTTGTCATCTCTTTCAAGAAGCTTGATTGCGAAGAATCTCTTCTGTTCTTCCGGTACCACACCGGTCAGTTTATTCTCAACTGCTCCGATGATCTCTTCTGCTTTATCGCAGAATTCATGGACAGGTGTTACTTTCCGGTGGCTCTGGGCAATGGAAACTGCCTTGTTTGCAGCTTCTGTGATTCCAGTTCCCTTCAGAGCAGAAATAGTAACAACTTCACAGCCAAGTTTCTTTTTCAGTTTATCAATATGTATTGTATCACCGTTTTTCTCAACGATATCCATCATGTTGACTGCCATGATGACCGGAATCCCAAGTTCCAGAATCTGTGTTGTAAGATACAGGTTACGTTCAATATTGGTACCATCAACGATATTGATGATCGCATCCGGTTTTTCCTGAAGAATGTAATTTCTTGCAACTACCTCTTCAAGTGTATATGGTGATAAAGAATAAATACCAGGTAAGTCAGTGAGGACCACATCCTTGTGTCCCTTCAGCTTACCCTCTTTTTTCTCGACAGTTACACCTGGCCAGTTACCTACAAACTGATTTGAGCCGGTCAGTGCATTGAATAATGTCGTTTTACCGCAGTTCGGATTACCTGCGAGTGCAATTTTTACTGACATAATCTCTCTCCTCTGATTTCTTGATCACTTTTATTTTGATCGCTTTATCCAATCTTTCTACTGCTGATATCATTTATCATTCTCAACAGTTATTAGTCATCACTAATACTTAACTTTCGTTAACTATTAGACAAGGCTAATTGTTAGAAAGACCTAACATGATGTCAAAAAAATTATTCCACTACAATCATTTCGGCATCTGCTTTACGTAAGGATAATTCATATCCTCTTACAGTTACTTCTACAGGATCTCCCAGAGGTGCAACTTTTCTTACATAAATTTCCACGCCTTTAGTGATTCCCATATCCATGATTCTTCTCTTGACCGGACCTTCACCGGTAAGTTTCTGGACTTTAACGGTCTCTCCAACATGAACTTCTTTTAATGTCTTCAAGTTTCTTTCCCTTCTTTCCCCGGAGCGTGTCTGAAAAATCATTTCCACAATCTATACGCTCTGGAATTTTATTTTTCTTTCAGGAAGAAATTATGGTTCAGACCATAATTTTGCTTGCCATATCTTTTCCAATGGCAACCCTGGATTCTTTAACATTAACGATCAGGCTTCCGTTAATCTCAGAAACAACCGTGACAACTCCTCCTACTACGAAGCCGAGCTCCTCAAGATGTCTCTTCACTTCTTCTTTGCCTCCGATCCTTTTGATTGTAAAAGGTTCACCTGCATTTACCATTGATAACGGCATTTCTTCATCCCTTCCTTTGCATTTAATAAGTGATAAACATTATCTTTATCATGTGGTTAGTGTATTCTAATTTCGGTTAGATGTCAATAACTTTATTGAAATTTTTAATGATAAAGTTTTTCAGTTTAAAACATTAATAATTTTTTTCATTAATTTATCACTATATTATGCAATATATACAAGAAAAGTATTTATCAGCAACGTGCTTCGAGAATACCGTTGAGTGCATTTCCGCTGCTGGTATGGCAGCGCACAATATCTGTAGAAGCGCCAACCTCGTCCAGTGCGCATTTTACCATCTTATGGGATACAGTATTTGTAAAAAGTACCAGAAGATCCGGACATCCTATCTTTTTTCCGAAGTCGGCTTCCATCTGTGTAAATACTTTACATTTGCATTTATAAGATTTGCAGATTTTTTTATACTGTCCTACCATTCTGTCATGTCCGCCTACGATTACAATACTCATGTATTATCCTCCTTTTGTTCTTTTAGATATATTAATATGGGGATTGGAAAGTATTTATCCCTTGCCTGATAATCGGGCATTGATAATACTTTGGGTATGGTTAACTTTCTCTAACTGTAAGTTAGTATAAACTAACATAGGCTGCTTGTCAATATCTTCATGAAAATTTTGCGAAATTCATCCAAATTGTGAAGCAATTATTTATAAAAAAAAATCCTGCTTGCAGGATTAGCAGGATTAATTTCCTGTAATATAACAATAAAACTGCCATACAGTAATCTAACTGTACAGCAGTCTTTATGTATTTGTTAATATCTGTTATTTTTCGGGATTGGAATCATCATTCCGGCAATGCCACATGATCCAGTATTCCGGTAAGATGTGCGATGGTTATCCCGTAATTGGTCACAGGTACCTGTTGCTTCTTTGCCCTGTCGATGCGGTACATCACATATTTCCGGTTAAACATACATGCTCCGCACTGGATGATCAGATCATATCCGGTAAGGTCATCCGGAAAATCGGTTCCGCTTACCAGCTCTACCTGCAGGTTTTCTCCAAATCGTTTTTTCAGCATCCGGGGAATTTTCACTCTGCCAATATCCTCTTTCAGAGGTGCATGTGTGCAGCATTCGGCAATCAGTACATGAGAAGTTTCTTTCAGACTGTCAATTGCTTTTGCTCCCTCTATGTAGTAAGAAAGATCTCCCTTGTATGCCGCAAACAGTACAGAAAAGGAAGTAAGCATGCTCTCTTTTGGTTTGTTCTCATAGATGTATGGGAACACCTGAGAATCTGTGATGATCAGCTTCGGTGGTCTGGAAAGAGTCTGCAATGCAGCCGGATACCGGTCAGTAGTTACACTCATTATGAGACATCTTTTATCCAGCAGTTCTCGTAGAGTCTGTACCTGGGGCAGGATCAGCCGTCCCTTTGGTGCCTGGATATCCTGTGGCATTACAAGGAGTACCAGATCATCTTTGGAAACCAGATTCCCGGTGATCATTCTGTTACCGTAGCCTTCCGGGATTTTTTCTGTCAGAAGCTCTTTTAATTTCCGGATTCCCTCTCCCGTTTCAGAACTGACAGGACAGACTGTTTCTCCTGTATTTTTCTGAATCATCTGAATCAGATATTCTTTTTGTTCCTGTGTATATAGATCAGCTTTACCAAGCACCGGGATTACCGGTGTCTGCCGTTTCTTAAAATAGTTATACCATTTTAATTCCTGTACCATTTCATCCCCACAGAAAAGGATGATCGCCAGTTCAGTTTTCTGTGCAGCCAGACTGGTTTTTTCTATTCGTAATGCACCCAGTTCTCCTTCATCATCAAATCCTGCCGTATCGATGAGGACACAGGGACCAAGAGGATAGATTTCCATTGATTTGTATACAGGATCTGTGGTAGTTCCGGCAACATCCGCAACAATAGATACTTTCTGCCCGGAAAAAGTATTGATAAATGAGGATTTTCCACTGTTGGTTTTGCCAAAGATTCCGATATGCAGACGGTTTCCGGAAGGTGTTTCGTTCAATGTCACTGCCATATTAATCCCTTCTTTCAGGTGTTGTTATTGATCGTTAAAAGTGCAGAGAATGTCAGAATCGGAAATCTCTCTGTCCGTTTACAATATCTGCAAGGTGTTCCTCTGTGAGTTTCCTTATCTTTTCGCCCGGGATATTTTCCAGTTCTTTTTGAATCAGCTCCAGTCCGACTTTTTTCGTCTCAGGGCTTGCATAATCCTGGAGATATTCCATCAATGTCATCAGCGCATTGGGATGGCAGCAGTTGGAAATCTGTTTACTTTTGCACAAAGACATAAAACGGTCACCTGTTCTTCCTGCTCTGTAACAGGCAGTACAGAAGCTTGGGATATCTCCCATACCCATCAGCCAGTTAACGATTTCATCCAGAGATCTCTGGTCACTGACGTCAAATTGTGCAGATGTCACTTCATCTTCTGTTTCAGGAACGTCATACCCGCCAACACTTGTTCTGGAGGCACCGCTGATCTGAGAAACTCCCAGAGGAAGTACTTTTTCACGAACTGCTTTACTTTCTCTTGTGGAAATGATCATTCCCGTATATGGCACAGCAATCCGGATCAGTGCACAGATTTTGGCAAAAATTTCATCACTGATACTGTTATCAAAAGCAGAAGGATCAATATCATCCGCATGTTTGATACGAGGCACACTGATAGTATGAGGACCTACTCCATGAACTGCCTCAAGATGTTCCGCATGCATCAGAAGCCCGGCAAACTCATATCTGTAAAGTTCAAGACCAAATAATACACCCAGTCCTACATCATCAATGCCACCTTCCATTGCGCGGTCCATTGCTTCTGTATGATAGGCATAGTTATGTTTCGGACCTGTTGGATGAAGTGTTTCGTAACTTTCTTTATGATAAGTCTCCTGAAAAAGAATGTAGGTACCGATTCCTGCATCTTTTAATTTCCTGTAATTTTCCACAGTTGTGGCAGCAATATTTACATTGACACGTCGAATGGCACCATTCTTATGTTTAATGCTGTAGATTGTCTGGATGCATTCCAGAATGTACTCAATGGGATTATTGATCGGATCCTCTCCGGCTTCAATAGCAAGACGTTTATGTCCCATATCCTGAAGGGCAGTTACTTCTTTTACAATTTCTTCCTGAGTAAGTTTTTTGCGGGCAATATGCTGATTTTTCTTATGATACGGACAGTACACACAGCCGTTTACGCAATAGTTGGAAAGATACAGAGGGGCAAACAGAACGATTCTGTTTCCGTAGAATTCTTTCTTGATCTCCGCTGCCAGATCATACATCTTCTGAATCTTCTCAGGAATGGGACAGGCAAGAAGGACAGAGGCTTCTCTGTGGGTAAGTCCTTTACATTCTTTTGCCTTCGCAAGGATCTGGTCGATCAGCGCCACATTTTCTTTGTTTGCATCTGCATATGCAAGGGTTTCTCTGATCTCTTCGTCGGAAATAAATTCCTCTGCTTTTAATGATTTTGGATTATACATAGATTTGTTTCCTTTCTTTTCGGTCAGGGGCTTCTTTATCTGCCGCTTTCCGATTAGTTTTTTCTATATTCAGTTTTATGTTCCGCTTATCGCGGATGCTTAAGTTATTCAGGAGTGAACTGCAGTCATGCTTTATAATCGCCTCTGTCTGTCACTACTTCATAACCAATGCTCTTCATACGTGCTGCCATACAGGCTTTGCATTCAGCAGCTTCATCACCTGTACAGATCTTATTATCATAAAGGGTATACTTATCCCGGACATTGACCGGTGATAAATTGGGCATTACTACATTGGCCCCTGCCAAAATTCCCTTCTCTCTGCCCTTGGGGTCTATGGTTCCAAGGGCTGTTGTTGCCGGAAGAAGCGCGTGTGGGTGGATCAGGCGGATAATTGACAATAATCGCAGAGTCTGCTCCAGAGTTCCGGGTAATTCTTTAGCAAACGGGGTGTCTTTGTGAGGAATAAACGGTCCAATTCCTATCATTTCAGGCTTTAATTCCTTAATAAATAAAAGATCGCGGTAAAGTGTATCTGCGGTTTGTCCCGGAGATCCTACCATGAATCCACATCCGGTTTGATATCCTATTTTCTTCAGGTTTTTCAGACAATTTTTTCTGAAAACCAGGGACATCTGTTCCGGGTGAAGTTTTCTGTAATGATCTTCATCTGCTGTCTCATGACGCAAGAGATATCTGTCAGCGCCTGCATTAAAATATGCCTGATAGCTTTCTTCACTCTTTTCTCCAATAGAAAGAGTCACTGCACAGTCAGGGTATATTTCTTTAATCGTGCGGACAATCTGACAAATATGTTCATCTGTGAAATGCGGATCTTCTCCGCCCTGCAGAACAAAAGTCCGAAAACCAAGATTCCATCCTGTTTCACAGCAGGACAAAATCTGTTCCAAAGAAAGCCGGTATCTGTCTGCATCCGTATTTGAACAGCGTATACCACAATAATAACAATTGTTCTTGCAGTAATTTGTAAATTCGATCAGACCACGGACATAAATTTTATTTCCATAAATTGCTTTTGCGGTCTGTTGTGCTCTTCTTCGTAGTTCTTCCGTTACCAGTGGATTCTGTGTATGTAAAATCATTTCCAGTTCTTCTCTGGTAATATTCTGTGTCTCCTGAATGTGTTCAGGTATCTGCAACTCTGCTGATGCCATATATTTTCATTTCCTCTAAGCTTTCGAATAGACTGTTTTTGCTGAAACCCCTGCCAGCCGGCCAATTTTTCCGGTCAGTGCATTGATTATATCCAGAGGTGCATCTATTGCCACACTGATAATGCTTATCCCTCTCTGCCTATAAGGAATCCCCATTCTGCCGATGATATAAATGCCAAATTCATGAAGAATCCTATTCAGACATTCTACAGAATCTGAATTCTCTACTATAATACTGATCACTGCAATTCTGCTTTCCATAGAAACACCTCTCATATAATTAATCAACTTATCGGCACATTAGAATTTACAAAAGTTAACAACTCTCTGGATCTGGTGACTGATCGGGTAATAATCATAACCATAAACCCCTGTCATCCAACCGGCATACTGTGCTTCCGGATCATAATAAAGACCATTGATCTTTACCCAGCAATGACGGGTGAAGCCATCTGCCGCTCCATCTCTGCTTCCCGGTACCCGGCCACAGATCATATACGGTGTATATCCTATTTCTCTTGCAAGAGCAGCAAAAATACAGGAAAATCCATAACAGTTGCCATATCCTGTACGAAACATCCTCAATGCCTCACTGCGCGCCCAGCCACTCTGGTAAATGTTAGGATCCGGACCACCATAGTAAAATCCTCCGTAAACAACATATTTCCAACATGCATAAAGCTTCTGGCTCTGACTCATACCTGAATTTGTGATTGACGATACAATCTGCATCACA
>ERZ506805.651-NODE-651-length-9067-cov-3.85641_pt1 | contig 9067 bp, 9 predicted proteins | sample MGYA00513183_ERZ506805 | MGnify/ENA metagenome assembly ERZ506805
GACTATCTCGTCATCCTCTATACATGCTACCGGCGCAAGGCTGCCCTCTGTCTGTCTGAGAATCATGCCGACTGTGTAGTTCTGCGGTTCCATCTTCAGCATGTAGCCGCCCTGGGCGCCTCTGACACTTCTGACGTAGCCCGCCTTGTTTAAAATGGATATAATCTGTTCAAGATATTTATCTGAAATATCCTGTCTCTTCGCTACATCCTTCAGGCTGATGGGTGAACCAGTGTTGTTCTCTGCAAGATCCATCATGAGGCGAAGAGCATAACGTCCTTTTGTTGAAATTTTCATTTATAGCACCTCTGTTTCATTTCCTACTGTTTTACTATACATTCAGAAATCGCCTTTGTCAAGCCGAAAAACAGAAATCATTTCATTTGTCAGGCTTAATTCCTCTAGGGATGTAGGTATTTCTTCTCTTGACACCCATTTTGCCATCGAAAGCTCCTGCATGTCAACCTCAATCTCATCTGTTCCGTCAACTTCACAGAAATATCCCGCTAGTATATTGTCGGTAAAGCCCCACGGCTGCGATTTGTAGTATCTGATGTTTTTCACACGCAGTCCTGTTTCCTCCATGACCTCACGGCGCACGGTCTCCTCAAGTGACTCACCTATCTCGTTAAAGCCTGCCACAAGTGCGTACTTTTTATACTCTCTGCCATTGTATTTTGTCAAAAGCAGCTTATCTCCATTTGTAACTCCCACTATCACTGCCGGATTGATGCGCGGGTAAACCATGTTGCCACAGACCGGACATCTGAGCATGCGCTCCACGTCGTCCTCTACCAGCCTGTTGGCGCATCTGCCGCAGAAATGGTTCTTATCATACCAGCCATCCAGATGAAATCCCGTTATCGCGGCAAGCACGTACTCCTTCGGTGCCGCGCTGCGCATATAGTGCCGGTTTATGAATTTGCCACCTGTTACTTCCAGTATATGCATTTTGTCAGCATGTGACAGTGCCACCCTGAAAAATGCAGTATCATCAAGTGTAAACAGATACTGATATTTAGCGTCGGGGCATTCTGCTTTTATATCCTCATATCTTGGAAAGCTTATCTGATGAATATCCTGATTGGATTCGTCAGCAGGCATGTCCGATGTCTGCTGCACAAGAAGCTGTCCCCTGCTAAAAAAAAGGACCCTGCTGTCCGGGTCCGGCTGTATGTTTTTGTATGTTATGTCCCACGTATGTGGTGCAATGTCCTGAATCATTGTATGCCTCGATTTTCCTTATTTTCGGTTTCCGTTGCACTGTCTGATAACACAGGTAATCAGCCCTGAAATAGAATTTCCTCTGATTAACTGTGTTATCATACGATGTTTATACGCTAAAAATCCGAGCGCCTCGCTTCGAACCATCACAACAGACGTTACCTCCACAGTTAACTCCCTCCAGGCTGCCTCGCGTCACATGAAAGCTTCTACTTAGTGCTGCTGTGTTCCCACCCTGACACGGTTCATAGATTTCCATTGCGCAAGACCCAGACGTCAACGCCACTTATGGAGGGCAGCTCCACCGCTTAAGCCCTCTACGAAGCATCACCCCAACTATAGCGGATTGTTGGTTCAAGGTACCGCTACCACCCCGGCTGCTCGGAGTCTTAAGTATACGCTATAATGCGGGGTTTTGTCAAGATTTATTGCAACTTCTTGTGGGATGAGTACGGCACGCAACCCCCGGGTACTACTGACTCACACATACTCTCCCGCCATCGCTACGCTACGTGGCTAAGATACTGTACGAAATTATGCTTGAGGTTTTTCTATGCTTGACGAAACCGTCGAAACGCACCGTCCATGGCGCGGTTCTCCTCGCCCCTGCGTCCATGCCGGGGCGTTTCTGTGTCTCATGGGCATAATTTCTACAGTATCTAAACCTCTTCGCTATTCGCGCTTCGGGAGAGTATGTGTGAGTCAGTAGTACCCGGGGCTTACGTGCCTTACGTTGTGGTTTTAACCACAATTTATTTACTCCCCTTGAAGCTTGCGCTTCTTTCGCAGCTCCTTGAAGAAAGTAGAAAGCATAGTGCTGCATTCGTCGCCGCAGATGCCTATATCTGTCTGCACCTGATGATTGAACTGCTGCATCTGCAGTAGATTGATGATTGAGCCTGCACAGCCTGCTTTCGGATTCATGGCACCTATTACCACCCTGGGAATGCGTGCCTGTACTATTGCTCCGGCACACATCTGACAGGGCTCAAGGGTGACATACATGGTGCATTCCTCAAGACGCCAATCTCCGGTCTTTTTGCTGGCTTTACGGATGGCAGAAAGCTCAGCGTGAGCGAGTGGATTTTTGTCGGTATTTCTGCGGTTGTAACCGCGTGCGATGATTTTGTCACCGGCTACAATTACGCAGCCTATCGGCACCTCATCAAGTGCATATGCTTTTTTTGCCTGTTTTATTGCCTGTTTCATATATTTTTCATCTTGTGTCATATTTGTCTGCTCCATGTGTTATAATCTATTTATCATGATACACCAAATGTGAAAGAAGGAAAATATGTTTTTTCAATATGAGACCCCACGCCTGCTTCTTAAGGTATTGCGTGCTGATTGTGCCCCGCAGGTTTTGGATTTTTACAATAGGGATAAAGAGCTTTTCGAAATGTATGAAATAGACCGTGTGCCGGACTTTTATACTGTGAAGCACCTGCAGAAGGTGCTCAGATATGAATACAATATGGCTGTCAAATCACAGCTTTTCAGATTTTATGTTTTTGAGAAAGAAAATCCGTGCCGGATTATCGGCACTGTGTGTATACATAATATCGCTCCGGCTTTCTACGGAAGCTGTGAAATTGGCTATAAATTTTCCAGTGAGTTTCACCACATGGGGTATGCCACTGAGGCAGTCGGCTTCTGCACCAAGCTTGCCTTTAATGAGCTTCGCATGCACAAGGTGACAGCGGTTGTCCACCCGGGAAATGTGCCTTCGATGAAGCTTCTTAATGGGCTTGGCTTCGTGCAGGAGGGACTGCTTAGGGATTATCTGATGCTGCATGGGCAGTGGTGTAATCACTATATTTACGGGCTTGTTAATAAATAAGCCCATTTACACCTCTCTCACCACAGCAGTGATCAGTTCTGTAAACTGCTTTGCCACGCGGTCTGCGGTTTCCTGCACTTCCTTGTGGTTGAGCTTTTTGTCGGATAGTCCTGCTGCAAGGTTGGTGATACATGAGATTCCGCAAATCTCAAGCCCAATATGACGCGCTGCAAGTGCCTCACAGGCTGTGCTCATTCCGACGGCATCTCCTCCGAGGATTTTACACATCCTGACCTCGGCCGGGGTCTCATACTGCGGGCCTGTGAGCTGTACGTAGACTCCTTCTCTCAGCTCTATGCCAAGCTTATCTGCCTTTTCTTTTATGACTTTCCTCATTCTGCGGCTGTATACCTCGCTCATATCCGGAAAACGCTCGCCCAGCTCATCAATATTGGCTCCGATCAGTGGACTTGGTATGGCTGTCGCGATATGGTCCGAAATCAGCATAAAGTCTCCCGGATTAAAATCAGTATTGAGACCACCTGCCGCATTTGTGAGTATCAGCTTTTTTGCGCCCATCATTCCCATTAGGCGTGTCGGCAGCACAACGTCTGTTATAGGATAGCCCTCATAATAATGTACTCTGCCCTGCATGATGACAACAGGCACACTATCCACATATCCAAATACAAACCTGCCCTTGTGTCCTGGAACTGTAGATGTCGGAAAGCCCTTGATATTCTTGTAATCTATGGTTGTCTCTATCTTAATCTGCTCCGCATAGTCTCCAAGTCCCGAGCCCAAAACTATGGCTGTCTCCGGTACAAAATCTGTTTTTTCACGCACACTTGCAAGACATGTGGTGAGTTTTTCATATATACTGTTCATTTTTTTCTCCATATATTTTCTGTTAAAGTTAAAAATTCCTGAGATATTACCCATTAAAGCTCTTCAAGAATAGAATGTCCGATGGTACCCTCCGGCATTTTTACGCCGAAGTTGTCAGTAATTGTGGCTCCAATCACCGCAAAGGTGGCTTCCTCCTCAATTGCGCCGCCGCCCTTCATGCTCTTCGAATACGCGATAAACGGCACATACTCGCGTGTGTGGTCCGTTCCCTTGTAGGTAGGGTCGTTTCCGTGGTCTGCGGTCAGTATGAGCAGATCATCATCCCTTAGCTTTTCCATTAAAATGCCCAGGTTTTTGTCGAATTTCTCAATTTCCTCTCCGTAGCCTGTCACATTTCTGCGGTGTCCCCACAGTGCGTCGAAATCGACCAGATTCACAAAGCACAGCCCTTTAAAATCCTTCTCACAAATATCAATGGTCTGCTCCATTCCATGAACCGAGCTCTTTGAGCGGAATGCCTCTGTAATGCCCTCTCCGCAGAAAATATCATTGATTTTGCCGACTGAAATGACATCCAGTCCACTGTCCTTTAATGCATTTAATGCAGTAAGACCTGTAGGCTTAAGCGCATAGTCGTGCCTGTTTGAGGTTCGCACGAACTCACCCTTTTTCTTTCCCACATATGGCCTTGCAATGACGCGCCCTACTCTCCACTCGTCCTTGAGTGTTATTTTTCTGGCTATCTCACAGCAGCGGTAGAGATTCTGTAAATCAAAGGTCTCCTCATTACCGCAAATCTGAAGCACCGAATCCGCTGACGTGTATACAATCATCGAACCGTTCTTTATCTCTTCCTCTCCGAGCTCCTCGATTATCTCAGTGCCGCTGGCGCTCTTGTTGCCTATGACCTTTTTTCCGCACTGCTTCTCAAGCTCAGCTATGAGCTCCGGTGGAAATCCGTGCTCTGTGAAGGTCTTAAAGGGCTTTTCGGTTTTTATGCCCATCATCTCCCAGTGGCCTGTCATCGTGTCCTTGCCGTTGCTCGCCTCTGCCAGCCGCGTAAATCTGCCGATTGGCTCAGCAGCCGGCTGCATCTGACCGCCGCAATGCAGGTTGAGCATTCCAAGCCTTGTAAGATTTGGGATGTCGAGAGTCTGCATCCTCTCAAGTATATGTCCAAAGGTGTCCACATCTGTGTCTCCAAACCTTTCCGAGTCCGGCATCGCGCCGATTCCCAGAGAATCCAGGACTATCACAAAAATTCTGTTATATTTCTTCATGGTGTCATACCTCCATTTTCCGGTCCGTAAATTTGCACAGCGGGGAGCTGTTAAATCTCCATAAGTCTCACAGCACTATACCAGCTGCCTGAAAATCCGCTCCTTCACGGCATCATCTGCAAATGCCACATCCAGTGCATTTTTCATCATAAGCGGCAGCTCCTCTTCGCGTATGCCATATGTTTTTTCTATGAACTCAAGCTCCTTAGATAAAGTTGTGTTGCTGACAGTGCGGTTGTCTGTGTTTATTGTGACCTTTAATCCCGCATCCAAAAACTCCCTGATGGGATATTCGTCTGCAGATGCCACCGCCTTTGTCTGCAGGTTGCTTATTGGACAAAGCTCGATGCCTATACCCTTTGCCGAAAGCTGCCTTTCAAGTTCTCCGTGGCCTCTCATGGCTATTCCATGGCCTATCCTGACCGCGCCGGCCTCCACTGCATCTATGATATTCTGTGCATTTCCACACTCTCCCGCATGGATTGTAAAAGGCAGCCCGAGCTGCTTTGCATATTTGAAAAGCTCCATGAAGCCGGACATAGGGTAAGGCACCTCAGCACCTGCAAGGTCTGCCGCGCACACACCCGCGCCTAAAAATTCCCTTGCGGTGTGCAGCATGCGTCTGTTTTGTTCCTCGCTGTGATGCCTCATGGCGCACACAATAAGCCCATATTCTATGCCAAAATCCTTTTTACCTCTCTCAAGTCCCTTAAGTGCAGCCTCTATCACGCGCTCGCAGCTCATCCTCTCATTCTCTGAAAGTAGCGGTGCAAAACGGATTTCCGCGTATACGACGTTTTCCCGGTGCATGCCCTTAAGCACATCATAGGCGGCTCCCTCAAGCCCCTTTTCATCCTGTATGCACTGCCCCGGCAAATCAAATTTCTCCAGATACTGTGCCAGACTTGTGCAGTCATCCGACACGCTGAGCTCTGCCTCCTGCACCGTCCTGCCAAGCCTTTTCTCGACAAATTCACGGCTTAATGAGCCATCCAAATGGCAGTGAAGCTCAATTTTCGGCAGCTTTATTATATTGTCTCTTATATTCTCTTCTCTCTCCATATTTCCCCCATTTCCGGTTTTCCACTTCCTGTTGAGGTGGCTAATGTTCACACGACCATATAATCAACAACTATTACAGCCCTTTATGCAACCCATTAAAGGTACAGCTACAGATCGCTCTACTCAAGGTTCGCAGGTCCGAACCCCTGCGGAAGCATATCCTCCAGTGTGTAAACCCTATAATTTTCCCTGTCAATCGCCAGTATTATTTTAAAGGTCTTCGGATTACAAAACTCCATCATAACCTGGCGGCATACTCCGCATGGCGCTGTATAACCTGTCGGTTTTTGGTTCTTTCCGCCCACGATACAGATTGCCTCAAAATCCTGCACACCTTCACTCACAGCCTTGAAAAATGCTGTCCTTTCCGCACAGTTTGTCGGTGTGTAGGCTGCATTTTCTATATTGCATCCGGTGTAGACTGCCTGATTTTTTGCTAAAAGAGCCGCACCGACATTGAAGCCTGAGTACGGCGCATATGAAAAATCAAGCTGTGCAATGGCTGTATCAATCAGTTTTTCAATTGTTTTTTTATCCATATATAATTCCCCGGTTATTTATTGTATACGAAAATTCAGTCCATAGCCTTAATAAGCTTCACCACACGGCTTGTCCCAAGCCTGTCAGCGCCAAGCTCAAGAAATCTTTCTGCATCATCTAATGAAGAAATGCCTCCGGCAGCCTTCATCTTCACACCCTCTCCGATATGCTCTGAAAACAGCTTTATATCGTCAAAGGTCGCACCTGCCGTACCAAAGCCTGTAGATGTCTTGATGTAATCAGCCCCTGCGCTCGTCACGATATTGCACATCCTGATTTTCTCATCATCTGTGAGAAAGCAGGTCTCGATAATGACTTTAAGCACCTTATCCTTGCATATGGACTTGAGCTTCTTTATTTCATCCTCTATCAGCTCATACCTTTTATCCTTGAGCCAGCCGATATTGATGACCATATCTATCTCCTTCGCTCCGTTTGCAAGGGCATCCTCTGTCTCAAAGGCTTTCACCGCAGTGGTCGAATATCCGTTAGGGAAGCCTATCACTGTACAGACCTTTACCCTTTCACCCAGATACTTTGACGCCTGCTTTACATAGCTCGGCGGTATGCAGACCGATGCTGTGTGATATTTTATCGCATCATCGCATATCTGCCTGATTTCGTCCCATGTAGCCTGTGGGGATAAAAGTGTATGGTCAACGTGTTTTAAAATTTCATTTATATCCAATGTCTGTTCTCCGTTTCTGTGTTTTATGTCTGACTTATTCTCCGGCGCAATCCTTGCGAATGAGGTTTCGCACTGCCGAAACCGCCACCTGAACCGCCATGTCCGTATCGCGTACCACAGGATTCTCAAGCCCGAGCTTTTCCCTCTCCTGATTTGCGACCACAAGGAAGCATGAGCCTGCCCTGACTCCAAGCTTTGCCGCAACGACAAAAAGCGCGGCTGACTCCATCTCTGACGCAAGACAGCCAAGCATCCTCCATGCATTCCATTTATTGATAAGCTCGTAGCCTGCCGGCATTTTTTCAGGCTCGTGCTGTCCGTAAAATGCATCCTTGCACTGCACCACGCCTGTGTGATGCGTAAAGTTTTTCTGCTTTGCTGCCGCAACAAGCGCGTTTGTGACATCTAAATCTGCCACAGCCGGAAACTCTATCGGCGCATACTCCTTTGATGTGCCCTCCATGCGGATGGCGCCTGTCGCAATCACGATGTCACCGCTTTTCACATCTGTCTGCATGCCTCCGCAGGTTCCGATCCTCACGAAGGTATCTGCACCGCATCTGTACAGCTCCTCCATCGCGATGGATGCGGATGGTCCGCCGATGCCTGTCGATGTTACGCTGACCTTCACTCCATCCAATGTGCCGGTGTATGTGATAAACTCCCTGTTGTCAGCTATCAGGACCGGATTGTCAAGGTACTGCGCTATTTTAACACACCTCTTCGGGTCTCCCGGCATGATAACATATCGGCCGACCTCTCCCTTTGCGACCTGGATATGATACTGTCTGTCAGGATCCTTTGAATAATTTTTCATGTAATGCCACCTCCCACAGTTTTCTTTTGTTAGCTTTAATTATACACAATTTCTGTGGTTTTGTGCAGAGGAAAGGACATTTTCTTACAATCTATAAAAACTACAGCGGGCAGAACCAGTATCCGAACACTCCGCTATCAACATCCGCTGCATTTGCCGGGGCGGCCGGCTCAAATTCCGTAAAGCCGAATATCCCTGCCAGCATGCGCTCCTGCGGCTCGCTCACGCCCGGCACTCCGAGATATTGTCTGCCATCCGTGTCCGTTTTTATGACGAGGTGCTTATAGTTTGCGTAACCGTGTGTAAGAAAGCTGTTGTTGACTATGTACCAGTTTTTGGCCGGAAGCGTGCGAAGCTCTGATATGTCTATGCGCCGGATTTTGTCCTGACTGTCATCAACATTTTGACTATGAACCTCTTTCTGACAGCCCGGTTCAGGCTTAGGAGTCGATACAGGTTTTTTCTTATTTGATAAATCTGCTTGTACCTTGAGTGGTTTTCCTATAACTGCTTCCGTGTTATCCGTCCAGCAGCTTGCCAGAAATTTTTCATCTGCATTTTCCAGTTCTATCCTTACACCGAGCACCTGCAAAAATGTCTTTCCACTGTCCTTTACGTTTTCGGTATCTACATTATATATCTCTCGCGCTTCACCGTTTTTTACCGTAAGCTCTCCTGCCTCTATGACCGCCTCCGCTTCATATACCAGATACACTTTTCCTTTTCCGGAGTATTTTCCGAGATTTTTTATCTGTACTAGAAATGCACTTTTTTCTCCATTTATTTCTACTTTTATAAAGCCTGCATTATTTCCTTTTATTCTGCCA
>ERZ506805.709-NODE-709-length-8552-cov-20.7325_pt1 | contig 8552 bp, 6 predicted proteins | sample MGYA00513183_ERZ506805 | MGnify/ENA metagenome assembly ERZ506805
TTTCAATCCCCTGCTCTACCGACTGAGCTATCCGGGCAACGGGGCGCATTAAACCTGATTCGCCTCGTCTCGTCAATCAAATTTCTTCAATTTACTGCAGACTGCACAATCTATCATCACTTTGCCGCTATTGCACGCATTGTCAGGCAAACCAGGCGGTCCAGGCGGCGGAAAGCGGCATTGCCAGAAGGAGTGCTGGAAGCATGTTGACCACCGGGAACATTTTAATGCCACAGATGCGTAATCCGGTTGCCAGCAGCAATAAACCGCCTACGGCGCTGAAGTCTGCCATCATCGACGGTGTGGTCAGCGGTAATATCAGCGCGGCAGCCCACGCCAGCGTTAACTGGATGATCAGTAATGGGATACTAATTACCGACACCGCAATACCCAGCGAGCAGGCGAAGATCATCGCCGTAAAGAAATCAAGAAATGACTTGGCGATTAAAATACTCGGATCGCCGGTCATCCCTTCGTTCATCGCCCCGAAGATCCCGGTGCCGCTGGCGCAAAACAGGACAATAATCGCGACATAATTCTGAATAAAAGATTCATGCGCTGGCTTCTTACGTGAGTGACGAAACAGATTTTGTGCTTTGGCGACTGCTGTATTGACACCTTTCTCCAGCAAACAAATTTCGCCAATTAGAGCGCCAAGTAGCGTAGCTAAAACCATCGCTGGAAGGTTGGCGCATTTCACAACCAGTAAAATACCAATCCCCAGCGATGCCAGACCAAAAATAGATGTCATGGAGACGCGGATACGTTCCGGTAAGCGTTGGCTGAGCAGTGCGCCGAGAACGCCACCCAGTAAGACTGCACTAGCGTTGATAAAAGGGCCGATGACCACAAGAGTTCCTGTTAGCTGTATTGTTTGATTTTCTTATTATGAACTTTTTGCCTTGTTGATGGCTTGTCTGGTCGCAAAGTCCTGGCTTGCACGCTTTAGCGAAAGGTGCCATGATTGCGCGAATTTTCTCCTCTCTGTACGGAGTTTGCCCGATGCACGCCATCTCCTTACATTCTCTCGCTTATCGCCGTTTCGCGCGAAACGTTTCCCTTTCTATGTTACTGCTCATGCGGTGAAGTTAACGCACGCTCACTGCAGGACAACAGTAAAATCAGAGCGTTTCTGCTTTTACTGATGTCTGGTGGTCGGAGCTGGTGACCAGTTTGACCCATATCTCATGGGGCAGGGTTTTCCACCTTGTCCGGTATTCTTACTTCCCCGAAACGGGTTTGCGCTTATGAAATCAATGAATATTGCCGCCAGTAGTGAACTGGTATCCCGACTTTCTTCTCATCGTCGCGTGGTGGCGTTGGGAGATACTGATTTTACGGACGTCGCGGCAGTCGTCATTACCGCTGCGGATAGTCGCAGTGGCATTCTTGCGTTGCTTAAGCGCACCGGTTTTCATCTACCGGTGTTTTTGTATTCCGAACATGCTGTTGAATTACCTGCGGGCGTTACGGCGGTAATCAACGGCAACGAGCAGCAGTGGCTGGAGCTGGAATCCGCAGCCTGTCAGTATGAAGAGAATTTGCTGCCACCGTTTTATGACACGCTGACGCAGTACGTTGAGATGGGCAACAGCACCTTTGCTTGCCCTGGACATCAACATGGTGCGTTTTTTAAAAAGCATCCTGCCGGACGCCATTTTTACGATTTCTTTGGTGAGAACGTCTTTCGCGCCGATATGTGTAACGCTGACGTAAAATTGGGCGATCTGCTTATTCATGAAGGATCGGCGAAAGATGCGCAGAAATTCGCAGCCAAAGTCTTTCATGCCGATAAAACCTATTTTGTGCTGAACGGCACATCGGCAGCGAATAAAGTGGTGACGAATGCGCTGTTAACGCGTGGCGATCTGGTGCTCTTCGACCGTAACAACCATAAGTCGAATCATCACGGCGCGTTGATTCAGGCGGGGGCGACGCCGGTCTATCTGGAAGCTTCACGTAACCCGTTTGGTTTCATTGGCGGTATTGATGCGCACTGTTTTAATGAAGAGTATCTGCGCCAGCAAATTCGCGACGTTGCGCCAGAAAAAGCCGACCTGCCGCGCCCGTTTCGCCTGGCGATTATCCAGCTGGGAACCTATGACGGCACTGTCTACAACGCCCGTCAGGTGATCGATACCGTTGGGCATCTGTGTGATTACATTCTGTTTGATTCCGCGTGGGTCGGTTATGAACAATTTATCCCGATGATGGCGGATAGCTCGCCGCTGCTATTAGAACTTAACGAAAACGATCCGGGGATCTTTGTGACTCAGTCGGTGCACAAACAGCAGGCGGGATTCTCACAGACGTCGCAGATCCATAAAAAAGATAACCATATCCGCGGACAGGCGCGTTTTTGCCCGCATAAGCGGTTGAATAATGCCTTTATGCTCCATGCTTCTACCAGCCCGTTCTATCCGCTGTTTGCCGCGCTGGACGTTAACGCCAAAATTCATGAAGGAGAGAGTGGGCGTCGGCTGTGGGCTGAGTGTGTTGAGATAGGGATTGAAGCGCGCAAGGCTATTCTTGCGCACTGTAAGCTGTTCCGCCCGTTTATCCCGCCCGTTGTTGATGGCAAATTGTGGCAGGATTATCCGACGTCTGTGTTAGCCAGCGACCGCCGTTTTTTCAGTTTTGAGCCGGGGGCGAAGTGGCACGGCTTTGAAGGATATGCCGCGGATCAGTATTTTGTTGATCCGTGCAAGCTGTTACTCACTACACCAGGTATCAATGCCGAAACCGGCGAATATAGCGACTTTGGCGTTCCGGCGACGATTCTGGCGCACTATCTGCGTGAGAACGGCATTGTGCCGGAGAAGTGCGATCTCAACTCCATTCTGTTCTTATTAACTCCGGCGGAAAGCCACGAGAAGCTGGCACAACTGGTAGAGATGTTGGCGCAGTTTGAACAGCATATTGAGGATGACTCGCCGCTGGCTGAGGTGTTGCCGAGCGTTTATAACAAATATCCGGTGCGCTATCGCGACTACACCCTGCGCCAGTTGTGTCAGGAGATGCACGATCTGTATGTCAGTTTCGACGTCAAAGACCTACAAAAAGCGATGTTCCGCCAGCAGAGTTTCCCGTCAGTGGTGATGAACCCCCAGGATGCGCATAGCGCTTATATTCGCGGTGAAGTGGAGTTGGTGCGGATTCGTGATGCCGAAGGGCGAATTGCGGCAGAAGGGGCGTTGCCTTATCCACCTGGCGTGCTTTGCGTGGTACCCGGGGAAGTCTGGGGTGGGGCGGTTCAACGTTATTTCCTTGCACTGGAAGAAGGGGTGAATTTGTTGCCGGGATTTTCGCCGGAGCTGCAAGGTGTTTATAGCGAAACCGATGCGGATGGCATGAAACGGTTGTACGGTTATGTGTTGAAGTAAGAATAAAAAAAACGGGTCACCTTCTGGCGACCCGTTTTTCTTTGCGTAATTAGTGGCTAACCGTCTGTGTGCCTGTCGGGACACGAACGTGTTTATATTTGAACATCGCCATGAACGCGAAGGCCAGAACCACGGAGTAACCAGCGAAAATCAACCATACGGTCTGCCAGTCGGTAATGCCGTTTTGGGTGTACATCTCAACAACTTTACCGCTCACGATGCCGCCGAGGATACAGCCGAAGCCGTTAGTCATCATCAGGAACATCCCTTGTGCACTGGCGCGAATTGCCGGGCTAACTTCTTTTTCGACAAACACCGAACCAGAGATGTTGAAGAAGTCGAATGCGCAACCGTAAACGATCATCGACAGTACCAGCAGTACAGTACCGAACGGAGTCGGGTCGCCGTAAGCAAACAGCGCAAAACGCAGGATCCACGCCACAATACTGATCATCATTACGTTCTTAATACCGTAGCGGCTTAAGAAGAACGGGATGGTCAGAATGAACAGGGTTTCAGAGATCTGCGAAATCGACATGATGATTGACGCATGCTGCACAATAAAGCTGCTGGCAAACATCGGATCTTTGTCGAAGCTGTGCAGGAAGGTATTACCGAACATGTTGGTAATCTGCAGTTCCGCGCCCAGCAGCATTGAGAAGATAAAGAAGATTGCCATACGCTTGTTTTTAAACAGCGCGAATGCATCGAGGCCCAGCAGGGTTGTCCAGCTCTGATTCGCTTGCTGTTTAGCAACCGGAATATGCGGCAGAGTCAGGGTAAACAGAACCAGAATGGCGGAAAGTGCTGCGCCAATATACAGCTGCATGTGGCTTAATTCGAAGCCAGACAGGCTCACCACCCACATTGCCATGATAAAGCCGATGGTGCCCCAGATACGGATTGGCGGGAAGTCAGTAACGATATCCATCCCGGCATTTTGCAGGCGATAGTAAGAGATGGTGTTGATTAACCCAAGCGTTGGCATATAAGCAAACGAGTTAATCAATATCACAAGGAACATCGCCTCCGGTGTCGTGACCTGTGCCGCCATGAACAGCGTGATAGCGCCAATGGTGTGGCAAATGGCATATACCCATTTCGCACTTAACCATTTGTCGGCCACAATCCCCAGCAGCGCAGGCATAAATACCGCGGCGATACCCAGTGAGCTATAAACTGCGCCAATAGAAGCACCGTCAAACTTCAGGGTAACAAACATATAGGAGCCGAGGGTCGTCAGCCAACTTCCCCACAGACAGAACTGCAGAAAAGAGAGGATTTTCAGCTGCAGCTTAAGATTCATGTTAATTTCCTCACATCGTGATGCGGATGAGTGTTTGAAAAAGCACATTTGACCGTGCGAGATGATGGGATTCTATCAACTTCCCGGACTGGTTTTTTGTTACCTGTGGCAAATAATTGCAAACATTCCCAATTTGCAAAACGAAATTGTGATGTGGATAACATTTTTGCCCCTGAGCATCGTCAGGGGCGGTTAATGGAATTATCGGCGGCGGTAGGATTTTTGCGCGGTATTCACTTTATAAAGATAACGGCGAGATTCCGCAGAAGGATGGCGGGTCGTCAGCGTCTGATAAACATCGCCCGGCGTCATGGTGTTAATAATATTGGCAGCCTGAATCTTATCATTCGAAAAGACTCGCAGCACGCTGCCTGCGCCGCCGTTATAGGCGGTGATGACGGCATAACGCCGCGATGTTGGGTTATCAATTCCGCCGAGATAAACATTGTTCAGCATCGCCAGATACGCGGTGCCGGTATCAATATTGCTGGCAGGATCAAACAAGAAACTGCGGCTCGGCGTGCCGGATTTCCCCTGCGAGCGGAACACATCTTTCCCGGCAGTATGTTGTACCACCTGCATTAATCCCAGCGCATCGGAACGGCTGACCGCATACGGGTTAAAGGAAGATTCGGTCTGCATAATTGCCAGAATCAGCGACTCATCAACGCCATATTTCCGTGACGCCTGGCGGACCATGCCGAGATATTTGTGCGCACGTTTATCAAGGTGGTTCGGCACCATGTTAATGGTGACGCTGTAGATGATACGCAGCCCGTTGCTGCGGCTCTTCAGACGGTTTTTCAGCAGATAATCCGCGAAGTTGCTTGCGCGACCTTCCCAGCGAATCGGCTGCCCGGTGTTGTCCACCACCTGACCGTAAAGGAAAGGTTCTTTCGAAATCGTAATATCATCAACGTCGGAATAGAGATCGACCGAACTCGGATCGTCACCCATCAGCAACGTTTTGATAATTGCCCGGCGCAAATGCGCGGCAGGTTCTGTCCCGGCGATAGTTTCGATAGTAATCGTACCGTCATCGAAGTTGATGTGGCTGCGGGTCTGATATTGATCGGTGTATTTCACGTAGTCCTTAGGACCGGCGATCACCACCTCTTTGAATCCCCAGATGTTCTCAATATTGTGGGCAAATTGCCCCATCAGAATATCAAAACCGTTGGTATCTTTGACCCAGGCTTCGTTATAGGTATCGCCTTTTTTGGTCGTCGAACAGGAGATGAGCAACGGCGCAATCAAAGCCAGCGCGAGATATTTTTTCATCATTCCGGGTGCGTGTTGTGTTTGTTTTTATGCAAGTTGCCGGAGGCGTGCTCCGGCACTGTTTTTATTTTTTATCTTCCGGCGTATAGCCCTCGATATGCACCTCTTTACCCTCGAACAGGAAGTTGACCATCTCCTGCTCAAGCAGCTTGCGGTGCTCGGCATTCATCATGTTGAGTTTCTTTTCATTAATCAGCATGGTTTGCTTGTGCTGCCACTGCGCCCAGGCTTCTTTGGAGATCTCGTTATAGATGCGTTTTCCCAGCTCGCCGGGGTACAGCTGAAAATCCTGACCTTCTGCTTCACGTTGCAGGAAAGTACAAAAAATCGTTCTGCTCATAAATCATCCTCTTTATCGACTCACGCGCTAAACCGGCGCGCCAGTGCGTAACTGCTGTAACAAACGCTCCACGGGAGCCGCCAGGCCAACTGACGGCGGTTGCGCTAAGTTATACCAGAGCGCATTGCCTTCATCCATGCAGCCGGTGAATGACGACACGGGAAGCCACATAGGCACAATATCTAAGTGGAAATGGCTGAAGGTATGGCGAAACGCGGTCAGCTGCGTCAGGTTATCGGCAGCAATCTGCCGTTGCGCCAGCCAATGCCGCAAACTTTCTTCGTCGGCAAACTGCGGGAAACAGTATAAACCGCCCCACAATCCGCTCGGCGGACGCTGCGCCAGCAATACTTCATCTTCGTGCTGTAACAGCAAAAAGTAGCCGGTGCGCTCTGGCAGCGTCTGTTTCGGTTTTTTGCCCGGATAAAGCGACCAGCTATTGTTGGCGGCGGCAATACATCCGTTTTGTAGCGGACAGAGCGAACATTTCGGTTTCGAGCGCGTACAAATCATCGCGCCCAAATCCATCATCGCCTGATTAAACCGTTCCACGCCGACCGCGGGCGTCACCTGCTCGCTCAAACTCCATAATTTATTCTCGACCTCTTTTTTCCCTGGCCAGCCGCTTACAGCATAGCAGCGCGCCAGCACCCGTTTGACGTTACCGTCGAGAATCGGAAAGTGCTTACCCAGAGAAAGCGAGAGAATCGCACCTGCGGTGGAACGCCCGACGCCCGGCAGTGCTGCAACTTCCTCAAAGGTTTCCGGGAATTTACCGCCGTGTAAGGTCGCCACTTGTTGTGCCGCTTTATGCAGATTGCGCGCGCGGGCGTAATAGCCAAGCCCGGTCCACAAGTGGAGAACTTCGTCGAGCGGCGCATTGGCGAGATCGGTCACCGTCGGGAAGCGCGCCATAAAGCGTTCAAAATAGGGGATAACGGTCGCAACCTGAGTTTGTTGCAACATCACTTCTGAGAGCCATACTTTGTAGGGCGTCTTGTCAATTTGCCAGGGCAGCGTTTTCCGCCCGTATTTATCGTACCAGTCCAGAACCTGGGCTGAAAATTGCGACGCTTGCATGGTCACCGAATTCACTGTTGTTGGGGGCAAGATTGCAGCACAGCGACGGCAGGGTGTAAACCGGAACTTTCCGCAGCCACGGCCTTATCATGCTTGCATCCGGCAACTAACTTTGGATAATGCCCGTTTTCAGAACACTTTCACAAGCGACTAAATCTTTATGAAAAACGACGTCATTTCACCGGAATTTGATGAAAACGGCCGCCCACTGCGCCGTATCCGTAGTTTTGTGCGCCGCCAGGGGCGACTGACCAAAGGCCAGGAACATGCGCTGGAAAACTACTGGCCGGTGATGGGCGTTGAGTTCAGCGAAGATATGCTGGATTTCCCCGCGCTTTTTGGCCGTGAAGCGCCGGTGACGCTTGAGATTGGTTTTGGCATGGGGGCGTCGCTGGTGGCAATGGCTAAAGATCGCCCCGAGCAGGACTTCCTCGGCATTGAAGTGCATTCACCGGGCGTTGGTGCGTGCCTGGCTTCTGCGCATGAAGAGGGCTTAAGCAACCTGCGCGTGATGTGTCACGATGCGGTTGAAGTGCTGCATAAAATGATTCCTGACAATTCATTGCGCATGGTGCAGCTCTTTTTCCCTGACCCGTGGCACAAAGCGCGCCATAATAAACGCCGTATCGTTCAGGTGCCGTTTGCCGAACTGGTAAAAAGCAAACTGCAGCTGGGGGGCGTATTCCATATGGCGACCGACTGGGAACCTTATGCGGAACATATGCTTGAAGTGATGTCTTCTATTGACGGTTATAAAAACCTGTCAGAGAGCAATGATTACGTACCGCGTCCGGCATCACGTCCAGTGACGAAATTTGAACAACGTGGTCATCGTCTTGGTCACGGAGTATGGGACTTAATGTTCGAGAGGGTGAAATAATGGCAAAGAACCGTAGCCGTCGTCTGCGTAAAAAAATGCACATCGACGAATTCCAGGAATTAGGATTTTCGGTGGCATGGCGATTCCCGGAAGGTACATCGGAAGAACAGATTGATAAAACCGTTGATGATTTTATTAACGAGGTTATCGAACCGAACAAACTGGCCTTTGACGGCAGCGGTTATCTGGCCTGGGAAGGTCTGATCTGCATGCAGGAAATCGGCAAATGCACCGAAGAACATCAGGCGATTGTGCGTAAGTGGCTGGAAGAGCGCAAACTGG
>ERZ506805.777-NODE-777-length-7941-cov-3.52359_pt1 | contig 7941 bp, 7 predicted proteins | sample MGYA00513183_ERZ506805 | MGnify/ENA metagenome assembly ERZ506805
ATATTTTATGGGGGATTGATTTGGAATCGACAGAGCGGAAATGAACGGGGCCGTTTGTGAAAACCGTCTTCGTTCCGTCACTGTATTCATAATGGTAAGCATAATGATTGGCAATGACCTGCGGATCTTCCGGTACGTCTTTAAAGTGTGCAAGCACTTCATGAGGCAGATCGCGGGCAGCTAACATATGATGCCAATAAGAAATCGGCTTTTCTTTAAATTTTTTATCAAGAATAGCCACCAATTCTTTTTTATTTTTGTAATAAGCGACAGGGGTGGAAAATCTTATATCCTCCGCCAATTCGGGAAGGCCGATCACTTCACAGAATTCAGGGAATCGGCGATAATCTATGACTGCCAGATACAGCCATTCTCCGTCGGATCCTTGGTAGGTATTGCTGCAGGCATGGCTGCAATCCTCATGACTTCTCGGATACTCTCGTCCGTTGAAGCCGTTTAAAAGTCCCGACGATAAAATAAATGTACCGATCTGCAAAAGAGAAACATCGACCTTGTCGCCTTCCCCTGTTCTTTCTCTGCGGAAGAGAGCGGCAGAAATCGCACCGGCAAGGGCGACGGCAGCACAATGGTCGCCGAAACCGACAACCGTCATAATCGGCGGCCCCCCTGCAGGAGCCAAGTCCGCCAAGAGTCCCGTTCTGGCATAAAAGGCGGTATAGTCGTATCCGGGACGGTCTTTTTCAGGGCCCTCTTCACCATAGCCGAGTATGGAAGCATGAATGAGCTTCGGATAAGTATTTTTTAATTGATCGTAGGTCAGACCCATTTTTTCCAAAGCCTGCACACGGTAATTGGTCAAAAAAACATCGGCTGTTTCAAGTAATTTCATGAAAACTTTTTTTCCTTCCTCTTTTTTTATATTGAGAGAAAGAAAGCGTTTATTTAAATTCTGCATATCGAAATTGGGATTGGCCGCCTCCGTTGTAGGAGAAAGAGAAGTAGCCCCCTGTGTTCTCCAGATATCCCCGTCTACAGATTCCACTTTGATCACATCTGCGCCCCATTCGGCAAGAATTCTGGCAGTCATCGGCCCTGCCAGCATATTTGAAAATTCAATTACCTTGATCCCCTCCATGGGTTTCATGAATCATTTCCTCCTTCATACGGCGCTGTCTTTTTTATTATTTGCTTTCAAAAAGTCATGACTATCACTTGAAGATAATGCTTATCAAACATTCCGGTGCCGTTTTATAAATCTGTCATCATAACAAAAGCCGAGACATACAAAGTCAGACTTCAGGTTCCTCAGCTTTTATTTCATTCCTTCCTTTTTTCATTTTTTCACTCATATCACTTTGCAGAATGATGATTTTCTGCCGCTGACATGTAAATAATTAAAAAAAATACGCCATTTGATGTTCCGCAAAAACAGGGAAATCGCCTTTGATAATGAAAAGATCAGGCAAAACCGAAATCGTGACTTTGCCTGAAAACTTTATAAATAATGTATTACTCTTTAAGCAAACCGACCCGGGCAAGGAGTTTTTTTACGGGCTTATATAAAAGACCGGAAGCAATGGCGGTGAAAATCATTCCGGGTGCAGCGGCTGCAGTGAGTGCTATCCAGCTTACACCGGTTATCTGCCACAGTACGAGACGAGCGGCAAAGGCTCCGATGGGGCCGCTGATAATAACGGTCAGCAGATTGGTTCCGCCCAGCGCCATAATGGCACCGACGACAACGCGGAACACCATTTGTACGACCACATTGAAAACAGTATAGATACCGAGCGACATCCCCAGCATACTCGCAAGAATACCTGCAATGATATAACGCTTAAAACCGAAGCAGGCACAGATAAGCACCGCAATGGGTGAGGACATTTGAAATTCACCGCCTGCAAGGGGTGAAGGGATTCTGAATAAGCCGGAAATAATAATCAGAACACTTAACAAGGCGGTGGTAGTCAGGTCTCTTATTTTCATTGATACGCTCCTTACTTGAAAGCTTCATCCACAGACCGCTCAGCCGGTGCCGCAGCCTTATCCGAATTTTCATTTTTAATATTCGGCAAAAGATGGAAGCAGATGATGTTACCCGCAGAATGCAGCAGTCCTCGGATAAATGCTTTTATGAATTCGGCAGCCACTCTGCAGATTGTCCTCTGACGGAGAGATTTCGGCGGGGCCGCGATGAGGGGACGGAAGTTTTCACTGTCCTTCCCGAGGGAGAATGATACAGAATGGGCAAGATCTGATTTTTATAAATCTGCTGCTCTGTCCTTCCCTTTTCTTTCTCCCGAATTACCTATGCAATTTTTCTTCCTCCTCTGCTATCTCTACAAATTTTCAGTATTTCTTTATTCATATTCATTTCATCTGCCTTCGAAGGCAAAAGAAAATACAGAAAAACTGCGGTAATTTTCCCGTCATGGCAGATATTACGCTATGAAACCACTGACGGATTGTTCCGGCTGACCAAGGTGACGTTTGCATCCTGCAAATGTGTAAGAAGCAGATCGGTACTATAGGTTTTGCCGATACCTGTACCGATCAATATAATAAAAAGACCTTTATTTATCGCTTTTACCTTCGTAAATTATTTTTGTTAACCTAATCTGACTTTGCATGTTAACTTTTAATATGGCTTAAGTATAACCTGAGGCAATTTCGGTGTCAACTCAGTTAACATTCTATGTTGACAATACTGAGAGGCATAAATAAATGTACTTCAACTATACCTTGTGGTTATAAGCGTCAATCTACACCCCTATTGTGGTTGACGATATATATTAAAATTTGGAAAAATTTTTTGAGAAGATATATTTTATTCCCTTTTACATCTTTTTTCATTGATTTTTGTAATTCCGTCTGTTTCCCAAAAATATTTCGCCCTTATCAAATGACTTTTTTCCGACTTTTACGGACAAATAAAAAAAACGCAGCCCGAATTTTTCCAAGCTGCGGTCTTTTTATTGATTGTATCAGAATTTCTGCCTGTATCCGAGGCGGAAATTGATCGGCATTGCATTATAGCGGGAATATACATGGGAGATGATATCGTTTCTGTCCAGCACATTATCTACATCAAGGAATATTTCCGAATTTTTTGTAGCTGCATATTTGACAAATAAACTGGTCATGAACAGAGGCTTTACTTTTTCCTGATAAGTTTCAAGCACTCGTTTGCCCAGATAATTCCCTTGGAAACTGACCGTCCATTTATCATGAGTATAGCTGACTCCCCCGTTCAGCTGCACCCTTCCGTAACTTCTCTGCCACCCTTTTGCAGGAGAACGGGCATCGTAAAATTTCGGGTCGGAAAGAGAAATACCGAAGTTGGTGTTCCAGCCGTTTTTATGCTGCGTTTCGACGGACAATTCGATCCCTTTATTTTTGGTGTCTTCATTCATTGCCATGTCTGTATACACACCGTTGACTTTTACTTCTTTTAATCGAATAAAATCTTTTACATCGCTCTTAAAGAATGCCAGTTTCCAAAGACTGTTTCCGCGGAGCATTTTTAATCCCGCTTCATAATGTTTTCCCGTTTCCGGCTTGATTCCCGGATTGGCTTCCTGATTTCCTCTGCCGTACATATCGGGCAGCGTGGGCATGGTGAAAGATTCGCCGTAGCTTGCATACCAGCTCAGTTCGTCATTCATTTTATGGAGAAACTGCACCTGCGGCGTGAATTCATTGTATTCGGTTCCGTCGGGAGAATTGTCCGTCCATGTCTCCCGGGCACTTAAGATCATCGTATTTTTCTCATTAAATAAATGCTCCCACTGTGCAAACACAGAATAAATATTGCGTCCGTAGCTTCTTGATGACGGATCCTGATATTTTATAAAAGATGTGGTCTTTTTATCCCATAGGGGCTTATTTTTTTCATCCAGACGGTACATTTCTCTCTCGGCGCCGATTCCCAAAAGATATACATCATCCTTGGATTTCCATTCCTTATGCACATCCAGCCCGATTTTTTCATCTCTTGAATTGTAAGTATATTTTCTATCTAAAATTTGTTTCACCACATCGGTGGTCTTATCGGCATAGTCATAGTATTTGTAGTCCGTGTCGGAGGTGAATCGATGGAAATAAAGATTGCCGTTCCATCCTTTATTATCTTGATAATGAAGAATGTTGCGCCATGTTTTTTTCTTCGTATGACGCTCATCATAAATCGCCGGCCCCACTCGGTTGGAATAGTTGTAGGTCCGATCGAAGTCATGTTCCAAATAGGTGGAAGTAAAACGGAGATTATCCGTAAAATCATACCCTATGTTCCAGTTGTATTTTTCTCCGCCTTTAAAATCAAAGTATTTCCCCGAACTGCTCGGCTCTGATACACGGAGTATTTCCCCCTTTTTATCATAGGTGAAATCGAAATTCAGCTTATCCGCCTGTACATGGAAATCATGTCTTTGCCGTCCGAAATTGCCGAAAGAAAGGCTTGCATTATTATAGCCTTTTCCTCTGCTTGTAATGATATTAATGACGCCGCCGGTAGTGTCGCTCCCGTACAATACGGCACCGCCGCCGCGGACGACTTCTACTTGTTTAACGTTTTCAACGGGAATCGTATCCAAATCATAGTATGCAGAGCGGAAGTTCAAAGGAACTCCGTCCACCATGACGAGTGTCCCCCTTCTCTTTCCGCGGATCAAAAACTCTCCGCCGCCGGAACCGGCTACTTCCGATTTATATATGATCCCCGTCGAAAATCTGAGAGCTTCTTCCATGGTGGCAGCACCGGTTTTTTCCAATTCTTCTCGGGTGTAAACCGCCGTCGTTGCAGGAATATCGATATCTCTTTTTTCATACCGCTCCGCTGTTACCAGTATGGGATCCAGCGAATACACCGTATCTTCCGCCGCAAGGGCGGATATGCTCCCCGACAGAGCCATGACCGCAAGGCCGCCGCCAATTGTTTTTTCATCATCCAATCTCCTCTCAGTATTAAATTACTAATTTAATTTTATTAAAAATGAATTTTTTATTCATTTTAATGATATTATATCATAATCTTTTATTATTTCATCATACTTCATTAATTTTTATAACGTTATTTTATTTATATAATCAGCCGCTCCTAATTTTTAGCATTCTTATTTTAGAAAAGAACGAAAAAAAGCCACAGAACGAGAATATTCTGTGACTTTTCATTTTATTATTTATTTTGCAGGGTTCACTTGTTTGCTTTCATTGATCCCGTAAAGAGGATTCTCATCGCATTTAATACGGCAAGGATCATCACTCCTACATCGGCAAAGATGGCAAACCACATATTGACAATACCGACAGCGCCCAAAAGAAGACTCAGCAGTTTCACCCCTATGGAGAACCATATATTCTGGTTAACGATGGTGAGGCATTTCCGAGAAATTTTGATCGCTTTGGAAATTTGCATCGGATCGTCGTCCATGAGGACTACGTCGGCTGCTTCGATGGCTGCATCGGATCCCATGGCACCCATAGCGATTCCTATATCTGCTCTGGTGAGTACCGGCGCATCGTTGATGCCGTCACCGACAAAGGCCACTTTTCCGCTTTCTTTATTTTCTTCAAGCAGTTTTTCCACTTTTTCTACTTTATCTGCCGGAAGAAGTTCGCTGTATACCTGATCGACGCCCAGATCGGAAGCAACGGAATCGGCTACTTCTTTGGCGTCGCCGGTGAGCATCACCGTTTTTCTTACACCGATATCTTTCAGTGCTTTAACGGCAGCTTTAGACGATTCTTTCACCACATCGGAGATGACCACATGTCCGGCATAGTTGCCGTTAATTGCCACATGAATAATGGTGCCTTTCTTTTCGCAGGATTCCCAAGCGGCTCCCACATTTTCCATCAATCGGGAATTGCCGACGGCAACCACATCTCCGTTTACATTGGCTTTGATTCCCTGACCTGCAATTTCTTCCATGACTTCCACTTTGCAGTCGTCCGCTTCATTGGGATAAGCCTTTCTGAGAGAGGCTGCGATGGGATGGGTCGAATAGCGTTCTACATGAGCCGCCAGATGAAGCAGTTCTTTCGGTGACAAGCTGTGTGTATGAGCAGCGGTGACTTCAAAAACGCCTTTTGTCAATGTTCCCGTTTTATCGAAAACAACAGTTTTTACTTTAGACAGAGCTTCCAGATAATTGGAACCTTTTACGAGGATTCCTGCCCTGCTTGCTCCTCCGATACCGGCAAAGAAACTCAGAGGAATACTGATGACAAGTGCGCAGGGACAGCTGATAACGAGGAATGTAAGCGCTCTGTAGATCCATGTTTCCCAATCGGCGGGAAGATCCAAGAACGCCATACGGACGACGGGAGGGATGATCGCCAGTGCAATGGCACTGAATACGACTGCCGGCGTATATACCCGGGCAAATTTGGAAATGAAATCTTCCGCTTTGGATTTTCTGGAACTTGCATTTTCAACCAAGTCAAGAATTTTGGATACTGTCGATTCTCCGAATTCTTTCGTGGTCCGTATTTTCAAAAGGCCGTTAATATTGATACAGCCGCTGATGACTTCGTCCCCTTCTTCCGCATCTCTCGGAACACTTTCACCGGTGAGGGCTGCTGTATTTAAGGTAGAAGTACCGCTTACGACAACACCGTCGATAGGAATTTTTTCTCCCGGCTTGACTACGATGATGCTTCCGATTTCCACTTCATCGGGATCCACTTTTTCAAGCTGCCCGTTTTCTCTTTCCACATTGGCATAGTCGGGACGGATATCCATGAGTTCGCTGATATTTTTGCGGCTCTTTCCTACGGCATAACTCTGGAACCATTCGCCAATCTGGTAAAAGAGCATAACCCCGATGGCTTCCGTATAGTCCCCTTCTTCATAAATCGCCAGCACGATAGCGCCGATAGTGGCAATCGCCATAAGGAGGCTTTCATCAAAAGCCTGCCGGTTCTTGATTCCTTTGAAAGCTTTTAAAAGGATATCATAGCCGATGACAAGGTACGGTACCAGATACAGTGCAAAACGAACCATACCCGTCACGGGGGCAAAGTGAAGCGCTATCATTAAAACGGCAGCTATTATGATCCGTATTAAATTTCTTTTCTGCTTCTTGTTCATTTCTGATAACCTTTCATGAATGACTTTTTATGAAATGAATTATTTCAAATAGATTTCACAATCGTCTTCCACTTTTTTGCAGTTTTTATAAACTTCCTGCATGACTTCTTTTGCATCTTTGCCTTCTTCGAATTCCACATTCATTTTGAGTGCCATGAAATTCACGGAGCAGTCTTTCACCCCCGGCGTCGCCTTTGCGGCATCTTCCATTTTCAGAGCGCAGGCTGCGCAGTCCACATCAATTTTGTAACTTTTTTTCATTTTTGTCTCCTCATTTCTTTATAATTAAAAGTTTGTTTAATCGTTATATTAATAATATACTTTCCTTTATCTTTTTTGTCAAGTCTTTTATCCCGTTTTTTATTAAAAAAGAGAGACTATCTGATATTGATTTTTCCTGCCGGAATATCTACAATGAAATGAAGTATTTATAAGGAAGGGACATGATTATGTCAGAATTTAAATGTGTTTTGCCCCATCGTCACGGAGGAAATGAAACCGTCGTCCTCGGTCATCTTCCCGACTCGAAAACAATTGAAGATGTTTCTGTTCTTTTAAAACAGCTCTCCGATCCGACAAGGCTTAAAATTTTTTGGATCCTCTGCCATATGGAGGAATGCGTCATCAATATCGCCGCCATCATGAATATGAGCAGTCCCGCCGTCTCCCATCATCTCCGTCTTCTCAAAGCTTGCGGACTCATCAATTCGAGAAGAGAAGGAAAGGAAATGTACTATAAAGCGGCAGACACGGAAATGGCAAATGAACTTCATCATGCCATCGATAAAATTGCAAAAATCACATTGCCGGAATAAAAGATTGTTCAAAATCTTTTGCAATATTTCATAAAAATGATAAAAAGCAGTCAGATCGGAAGAGCACACGTCTGA
>ERZ506805.854-NODE-854-length-7363-cov-3.6772_pt1 | contig 7363 bp, 5 predicted proteins | sample MGYA00513183_ERZ506805 | MGnify/ENA metagenome assembly ERZ506805
ACGATGCCGAAAATGGCAAGAAGCCAGCAATACCACATATGGGGAATGATTTCAACCGCATTCATCACCGCCCCGTTTTGGGATGCCAGCGCAGCCGCCGTCAGAAGCTGTGCCCCGTAAGGAATGATTCCTTGGAACACGCAGGAAAAAATATCCAAAAGAGAGGCACTTCTTCTTGCATCTATCCCGTATTCTTTGCTGATATCTTTTGCAACACTTCCTGTGATGATGATCGCCACCGTATTGTTGGCTGTTGCGCAGTCCACCAGAGAAACCAGAGAAGCGATTCCCAGCTGGGCCGTCTTATTTCCTTTGATCATCTTGCGGAGCTTCGTGATCAGCCATTCGATACCTCCGTAATAAGCAACCATCTCAGATATGCCGCCGCAAAAAAGAGCAAGAAAGAAAGCTTCGCTCATTCCGGTAAATCCGTCCCAGATATTTTGAGAAAAAGTGATGATCGTCAGGTCGGAATAGATGATTCCTATAGCACCGGCAAGAAAAATACCGGCAGTGAGAACCAAAAATACATTGACCCCCAAAAGGGCAAGCCCCAAAACGGCGACATAAGGAAATACTTTGATCAAGCTGTAGTCCAGCCGTCCTACTTCCGTGATCACTTCCGGCCTTCCGATGATAATGAGTAAAATAATCGTACAAATCGCCGCCGGAAGAGCAATCATGAAATTCAATTTAAATTTATCTTTCAGACTGCACCCCTGCGTTCTTGTTGCGGCAATGGTGGTATCGGAAATCATGGAAAGGTTGTCTCCGAACATGGCGCCGCCCACACAGGCTGCCACCATAAGAGGTTCATAAATGCCGCTTTTCACGGCAACCCCTGCCGCAATCGGTACGATAGCCGCCACGGTTCCCATGGACGTTCCCGTCGCGGTTCCCATAAAGGCGGAAATGATAAATATTCCCACCGTCAGGTATTCCGCCGGAATGAGGCTGATCCCCAGATTCACCGTCGCATCTCTTCCGCCCATGGCAGCGGCAACAGCGGAAAAAGCACCGGCAAGAATATAAATCATGAGCATGGTCATGACATTTTCATTGCCTGCGCCCCTTGCAAAAATTCCGAATTTTACATGGAGAGATTCATCACCGAGCCAAAAAGCGGACAGCACGGCGATAAACATGGCAGTCACGGAAGGAAATTGGTAAAATGCCATTTCCACTCCCTGCATTTGGAAGTAAATCCCCGCCCCCAGATAAACGACAATAAAAATCAGAAAAGGAAGAAGTGAAAGCGCTCCTTCCTTTTTGTGTTTATATCCCATATGATACCCTCCCGAATTGACTTTTCATCTATTATAGCAAGATTGGACGCGAAATAGAACAGCCAATCGGGAAAGAGAAAAATGATTTTCTCCGCCTGACACCGCCTCATACTTACTTATCGTCAGAAAGAAAAAAGATTTGCCGCAAAGAGACCGGTCATCAGCATTTTAAGCCCGATTCCGAATAAAATCAAACCGCCCAGCAGTGTCGCTTTATCGGAGAATTTCATCCCGAATTTCTTCCCCAAAACAATGCCGGAAAGGCAAATGACAAAAGTCACCGCACCTATGACAAGGGAGCAGAGAAAAGCGGTCGCTCCGTCGATTTCTTCAATCATAAATCCCACGGAAAGAGCATCGACGGAAGTGGCAAGCCCCTGCCAGAAAATCATCTTCGCACTGATTTTACGATCTATTTCTTCCGCCGTTCCGAGAAGTCCTTCTTTGATCATGGTGATTCCTATAAAAGAAAGCATTCCGAATGCAATGAAAGGAATATACGGTGCAAAGAAATAAAAAAGCTCCACGATTTTATGCACGCAATACCAGCCTGCCAAAGGCATAAGCCACTGGAAAAATGCAAAAGTGCCCGCTATTCCCTGCACTTTCATCCATTTCATGTGCGGTTCGTGAAGTCCGTTGGCAAGAGAGACGGAAAAAGCATCCATCGCAAGCCCGAATCCAATCAAAATAGTGTAAGTCAGAAGTAGTAAGTCCATAGTCTCCGCCCTCAAAAAAACAGGCTGCGCCGCCGATCTTTTTCACAAAAACGGATACGCACCCGCTCAGACAAATGAGTCTCGCATTTTAAAGTAGAGCCAGACCTGCTTGGTCAGTATGTTGACTTACTACACAAAAGTGCTTGCTACTCCCTCACTTATTGAGAATCATATCATTCAACTCTCCTTTTGTCAATTTATAAATCCCCTGTTTATCGGCAACTCAAGGGATTATAAGAAAATGAAAAAAGATCTGACAGATTATATTTATTCTCATTTAGTTTTATATTCCATTTTTAATTAATGCTTTATATTCTTTTCCATTCACAAAATCTGTTGCATGATATGTTTCTTAAGGAAAAAAAGACCGAAAACGGCAAATGCCGAATCCGGTCTCAAGATATTCATTTCCCTGAACGCGCAAATTTTTATTCTTTGAAATATTTGACTCCTGCTTCAAAAATAGGTTGGAATTTATTTCCGTAAATATTTTTTGCAATATTTTTCCCGTTTCTTTCCGTATGTCCCATCTTGCCGAGAACTCTTCCGTCAGGGCTTGTAATACCTTCGATCGACCAACAAGATCCGTTCGGATTGTAGCGGCTGTCATAGGTCGCTTCTCCGTTCTCATCGGTATAGATCGTTGCCACCTGCCCTGCGGCAAGAAGTTTTTCAATTTGTTCGTCCGTTGCAATAAAACGTCCTTCTCCATGGCTGATGGGAATACTGTAAAGAGCTCCCGTCTCGCAGAGGGAAAGCCACGGTGATTTGGCAGAAACCACTTTGGTCGTCACATAGCGGGACAAATGGCGGCCGATGGTATTAAAGGTGAGTGTCGGCGCAGTTTCGGAAAGCGGTTTGAATTCTCCGTAAGGAACCAGCCCCAGTTTGATCAATGCTTGGAAGCCGTTGCAAACACCGAGAGCAAGTCCGTCCCTTTGGTGAAGAAGTTTTTCCATGGCTTCCGTCAATTTTTCATTGCGGAACAAAGCGGCAATGAACTTACCGCTTCCGTCCGGCTCATCACCGGCAGAAAAACCGCCGGGGAACATCACGATTTGTGATTTGGAAATACGGTTTGCCATTTCTTCTACCGATTCTTTCAGTTCTTTCGAATCTCTGTTTCTCAGGATGAAAACATCTGCTTCCGCTCCCGCTCTTTCAAAAGCACGGGCACTGTCAATCTCGCAGTTCGTTCCCGGCATGGCGGGAATAAACACTTTCGGTCTTGTAATGGCTGTTTTTATACCGAATCGGAAATTTCCTTCCGAAAGCGTAACCGGCGGAATTTTCCCCGGCAAATTATCCGCTCTTCTCGGGAAAATGGAAGAAAGCGGTTTTTCATAAGCATGAAGCAGTCGGGACAAACTGATTTCCTCTCCGAACAGTTTCATCGAATCGCCGCCGACGGTTCCCAAAATTTTCGTATGGGCCTGCTTATTATATTCTTTTGCCAATTTCGGTGTGGTTTCAACGATGATGGCGCCGTAAAAGTTTTTGAAGTATTTCTTAAGCGGAAGATTTTCTTCAAAAGTGACGCCCAATTTATTTCCGAATGCCATTTTTGCCACGGTAACCGCCACGCCGCCATGCTCTACGGCTTTCATGGATGCAATATGTCCCTTTTGCACTTCTTTATAAAGGAAGTCGCCGTGGGCTTTGAATACATCCAAATCGGGCATACCTGTTTCATCTTTCGGCATTCCGAAAAGAATCAGAGTATTTCCTTCTTTTTTCAATTCCTGACTGACCGCTTCCGATGCTTTCCCGGGAGCTACGGCAAAAGAAATCAATGACGGCGGTACATGAAGATCGTTAAAAGTACCGCTCATGGAATCTTTTCCGCCGATGGCCCCGATTCCCAAGGAGGACTGCATATGATAAGCCCCGAGAAGAGCCGCGGCAGGCTTGCCCCAGCCGGCATCATCGGTGAGTTTTTCAAAATATTCCTGCAAAGTAAGATAAGATTTTCTCCAGTCTGCCCCCATAGAAATCAGGCGGGTCAGAGAAAGTAAAACCGCATATACCGCTCCGTGGAAAGGACTCCAAGAAGCAAGGAAAGGATCAAAGCCGTGGGCCATAAAGCTTGCGCTGTCCGTCTGCCCCTTCCTTACGGGGAATTTGGCAACCATACCGTCGGCGGGCGTTCTTTGATATTTTCCGCCGAAAGGCATGAGAACCGTGCCTGCACCGACCGTGGAATCAAAACGCTCCGCCAGTCCCTGCTGTGAAGCATGATTGAGATCTCCCATGGCGGAAATCCATGTTTTTTCTATATTTTCAATTTCCGGATCGGAAAAATATTCTTCTCCCGCCGGTTCGGAGATACAACTTTCTTTCACTTGCCGTGCGCCGTTGGTATCAAGAAAATCCCGGGAAATATCGACAATCTTTTTCCCTCTCCATGTCATGACGAGACGGCGGCTGTCATTGACGTCGGCAATGATGGTGGCTTCCAGATTTTCTTCTGCCGCATAGGCGATGAAACGATCCGCATCTTCTCTTTTGACGACGACGGCCATTCTTTCCTGTGATTCTGAAATAGCCAGCTCCGTTCCGTCCAGTCCTTCATATTTTTTCGGAACTTTGTCCAGATTGATTTCCAAACCGTCCGTCAACTCGCCGACTGCCACGGAAACACCGCCGGCACCGAAGTCGTTGCACCGCTTGATCAGACGGGTGACCTCGCTTCTGCGGAAAAGGCATTGAATTTTTCTTTCCGTCAGAGGATTTCCTTTTTGTACCTCTGCCCCGCAAGTTTCAATCGATTCCGTATTCAACTCTTTGGAAGAGCCCGTAGCGCCGCCCATTCCGTCGCGGCCCGTACGGCCTCCGAGGAGAATGACCACGTCTCCCGCTTCCGGTCTTTCCCGGATCACATGGCTTTCCGGTGCCGCCGCAACGACCGCCCCTATTTCCATGCGCTTTGCCAAAAAGCCGGGATGATAATATTCCTTAACTTCTCCCGTAGCAAGACCGATCTGATTTCCGTAAGAACTGTACCCTTTCGCCGCTTCAATGACAATTTTCTTCTGAGGCAGCTTGCCCTGCAAAGTTTCGGAAAGAGGCGTTCTCGGATCGGCCGCTCCGGTGACACGCATCGCCTGATAAACATAGGCACGGCCGGAAAGAGGATCCCTTATACAGCCTCCGAGGCAAGTGGCAGCTCCGCCGAAAGGTTCGATTTCCGTCGGGTGGTTATGGGTTTCATTTTTAAATAAAAGAAGCCAGTCCTCTTCACCGTTTACGGTGTCAACCTTTACTTTTATCGTACAAGCGTTGATTTCTTCCGAAGCATCAAGATTTTCCAATTTTCCTTCTTTTCGAAGTTTTTTTACGGCAATGGTTGCCATATCCATGAGGGTGACGGGGCGATCCGTATCGGTTCCGTATACTTGATCCCTTGCCTCTTTATAAGCCGATAAAGCTCTTTCTATCGGTTTTGTGAATTTTCCTTCTTCGATAGTAATATTTTTTAATTTGGTAGAAAAAGTGGTATGACGGCAATGATCGGACCAATACGTATCAAGGACACGAATTTCCGTGACCGTCAGATCTCTTTTTTCTTCTGTTTTAAAATAATCGCGGATCATGACCAAATCGTCATGGCTCATGGCAAGTCCCATCTCTGAAATCATGTCATCGATCCCTTTGTCGTCCAGTTCTCTCACGCCTTCAAGGACGGCAACGGGTTTGGGATCCTCTACGGGCAAATCCAATGTTTTTGCTTCTTCCAAAGAAGCTTCTCTGGACTCTACGGGATTCACGAGAAATTTTATAATCTTTTCCCGATCCCCGTCGATGAAATCTCCCCGGAACGCATAGACAAGGGCACAGCGGACGCGGATTCCGTCACGGCCGGTAACGATTGACAAACACTGTTCTGCCGAATCGGCTCTTTGATCATATTGGCCGGGCAAAAATTCTACGGCTAAAACTAAATCGCCGGAAGGCAGTGTTTCTTCCACCAAATCCACCGGCGGTTCGGAAAATACCGTGTTTACCGCTTTTCGATAATCTTCATCATTCAGATTATTCACATCATAGCGGTGATACAGAGCCGCTTCTTTGATTCTGTCGCCAAGGACTTCTTTCAACGCTGCCGCAAGGCTTTCTTCTTGGCGGAAGCCTTCCTTTTTTCTTACGTAAAGTCTTCTTATATCGGACAAAATGAACACCTTTCCTTTCGGATCCGTCCTGCTTTTATGAAATAAATTCGCATATATTTCTATATTAACACAATTTTCAAAAATTTAATTTCATAAAATAATTTTTACCTTTTTTCTTTTCGTTGAAAAATTTTCAATTCCTTTCTTTATTAATGTAAATTTCTGCTTACGGATTTCATTTTTCTTTCTTCATTTTATTTGATATACGTTTTTATCTTTATTTTTTATTATATATACACTTTACTTTTTATAGTCTATATCAATTAAGAAAAATTTATTTTTAAAATAGCACTTGAAATATTTATTCCGCCATATTATTATATGTCTAATAGTATGTATCTGTTAATATTATTTATACATGCATATATTGCATTAATAAAGCAGGAGAAAAGAGGTCCTATGTACAGCACAGGAGAAAATGTCATCACCAAGCTGATGCAAAGCTATCAGCGATTTTACAACATCACCCGTTTCGACGGGAAGGAAAGCCCCTTGCCGGATAATAAAGATGCGATCCGGGAAGCAAAAAAAATCTCTCTTTTTCCTGAAACGGAAGAGATCCGCCTTTCCGCCGTCTGTGAATATTACGAGCAGACAGGACAGCATTTATTTATGAAATCCAATGAAATCTGGTCTGCCAATCAGGAAGAATTCATTTTCCTTTTCAAAGTCCGTCATTTAGATGAAGACATATTCGAGCTGGGCAGGAATTATGCAAGGGAGGAAGGCATGAAAATGGCCCATATCGGTTCGGGCCATATGTACACCTACATTTCCCCCGTTTTTATCTGTGATTCCGTATCGGAAGAAGCACGGAGAAAATTGGAAACCTGCCGTATTTATAAAAGTTTTAAATTTTATTTTCACGGTTGGATGGAATTCCATGCCGCCTGTCTGAATATGAGCAGCGGTGACTTTTATTTTAACCGCGCCGGCCGTTGCATGGAAAAAAATTTAAAGAATGTGTTAAAAGAATTCATCGAGAAAGGGGCTTAAAAAATGAACACATTGCTGCTCTTAGGTGTCTGCATGGTTATACTCCTCGGCGGATACATTTTTTACGGAAGCTGGCTTGCCAAACAATGGGGGGTCGGACTGGAAAATAAGGAAACTCCGGCTCACACGATGGAAGACGGTATCGATTATGTACCTGCCAAAGCACCGATACTGATGGGCCATCACTTTTCCT